>Ga0302209_10000341_pt1 | contig 22214 bp, 18 predicted proteins | sample II_Fen_E3_1_FD_194574 | JGI IMG/M metagenome (GOLD analysis project Ga0302209, IMG submission 194574) | Peat permafrost microbial communities from Stordalen Mire near Abisko, Sweden - II_Fen_E3_1 | ecosystem: Environmental > Terrestrial > Soil > Wetlands > Permafrost | place: Sweden: Abisko...
TATGATCTTGATCGGACAAAACTGTTGGAAATGGCACAAGGTGGTGAGATAACTCAGGGTTTCCGCGGAATGATTCGTGAACTTTACACCGTGGCAGACGAATATAGGATAAAAACCTATGATACTATGCAGAGAATCATTCCTAAGCTCGAATCGCGCAGCCAACTGAGTCTTGAAATAATCTTTGATCTTTACCTTATGGTTTTTGAACGTATTGATATTAATAATGGCACTTTTACTTACGAAGAATTAAATCCGATAACTCAAGAGGTAAAGGAAAGAGTTAGGAAAGTTATTGAAAAGTTTAAAGTTAAGAATTGAAGTATAAAGTAATGATAATATTCAATTTATCATTTTTATCTCAGTTTAATAAAAGAAATGAATAGCATTTTATCAACAATCACAAAGGCCTATCTGTTATTTATAGTATCAATTACCGGATATTCGAACTGCATTTAAATATAGGAGGTATTAAAATGGAACAGTCTAAATCTTTTGTAATTACCATCAGTCGTCAATTAGGTAGTGGAGGTGCATATATAGGCCGGCAACTTGCTAAAAGTATGAATGTATTCTTTGCTGATCGTGAAATAATCAGCCAGGCAGCTAAAAAACTATCGACGCTGGAAGATAAATTAGAATTACGCGAGGAAAAGAAACTCTCATTCTGGCATTCGTTCATGAATGCAACTCCTCAAGGAGGTGGGGTTTATATGGCTCCTGTCTCCCCGATACTGGAATTTACGGATAATGAATTGTTTGCTGTCCAATCGGATATTATAAAACAGATTGCAAATGAAGGTTCGGCGGTAATAATTGGACGTTGTGGTTCTTATGTACTTCAACAGCATCCGAATCATTTCAGCATTTTTTTACATGCCAACAAAGAATTCAGAATCAACAGAATTCAGAAGTTGTATCAACTAACTGAAGAAAATGCCGGAAAGATGATCGAAAAGAGTGATAAAGAAAGAGCTTCTTATTGTAAAACCTTTACAGGAAAAGAATGGTCGGATGCCAGGAATTATGACCTATCTATCAACACTGGCAAATTAGGAATTGATAAAACAACTGAATTCATTTTAAATATCCTAAAGCCGACACATGTCTTTGAGAGTAGATAAGTCAACTTCTCAGGTGTTATGCCAATTTAGAAAAAGATGAATCGATAATTTCAAATTTAGTTAATACATTATGATTCGTTTAACAAAGCAAGTGTAAAATATAAATTAAAGAAATGATATAAAGTGGCAGTCATATATTCCTGAAAACAGAAGTATTGTCATAAGTTTATCAGTTCTGTTTTTAAGTATTAAATTAATTTCTAAAATTAGCACAGGACATGATGCCTAAATACAAGTACCAGGCAATGTGTTTTTTATTACTTTTATTCATAAAAGTAATAAAGGTAGCATGATTCATCCACCTAAAAACATCAGCCATTCTTCAGGATATCCGGGTGTATTCAATTAGTGTTTGCCTCTTCCCTATCCACTGAGTTTATTGAAAAACATCCTGAATCAGCGCACTAATTCTTCACTAAATTATTGAAATTATTAAACAAAGAGTACATCTCAGATTAAACTAATAAATAGTTAAAGAGTTGTGCCCCGAGCAAACGTCGATTGTAAACTATAAATTAACTAACAACATTAAAACCAATCATGGAACAAAAAAAACCGAAAACAATACATCAGATCATGCGTGGCTTACACCGCGATGTTGGATTTTTTATCATTGGATTAATCTTTATTTTCACTTTAAGTGGAATAGTTTTCATTTACAGGGATCAGGACTTTTTAAAACAAGAGACTAAAATTGAGAAAACTATCCCTCCAAATTTAAAATCGTCAAACCTCGGAGAAGCACTTAAAATTAAAGATATCAAAATTACAAAAACAGTAGGGGAAACCATCTATTTTAAAGAGGGATCGTATAACACTAATACAGGAACAGCCAGTTATAGCAGCAAAGAGTTACCTTTTTTTCTGAAGAAATTGAGTGAGATTCATAAGACTAACTCAAAAAGTCCTGTACATTGGTTCACTACTATTTTCGCTGTGTTGCTTCTTTTCTTAGCGATATCATCCATGTGGATGTATAAAAGGGGAACTAAATTATTCCGTAGAGGCATCATCATAGCAAGTGCAGGCATATTATTCACTTTGCTCCTGTTTTTCTTATAATCACGATTCAACAATATCATCCTCATGCAAAAAAAGTGAACTTGAAAGCAGGGTAATATTGAGTAAATTTCATAAGATTCATACCTCCCATTTCGCAATTCCTTGTTTCTTTGTATATTTGCACAAGAAATTATTATTCAAGTTACTTAATTCAACGATAAAAACATTTTTACAACAATATGGCAGACGATAAAAAAGTAATATTTTCAATGGTGGGTGTCAGCAGAGCTTTTACACCTCAAAAAAAAGTATTAAACAACATCTACCTTTCTTTTTTCTATGGTGCAAAGATTGGGATCATCGGGCTAAATGGGTCCGGTAAATCAACCTTATTAAAAATAATTGCCGGAGTTGAAAAGACATTTGATGGTGAGGTTGTATTTTCACCCGGATATTCTGTTGGATACCTTGAGCAGGAACCACACCTTGATCCGAATAAAACGGTTAAAGAGATTGTACAGGAAGGCGTTCAGGAAATTGTCGACATGCTGGCCGAATATGAACGAATCAACGAACAATTTGCCGAACCGGATGCTGATTTTGATAAACTGATTGCCCGGCAGGGGGAGTTGCAGGATTTACTCGATCATGCCGATGCATGGAACCTGGATAACAAACTTGAAAGAGCTATGGATGCATTGCGTTGTCCGGATGAAGAAGCTATGGTGTCGGTACTTTCGGGTGGTGAACGCCGCCGGGTGGCTTTGTGCCGCCTGTTATTACGACAACCGGATATTCTGCTTCTGGATGAACCAACCAACCACCTTGACGCAGAATCAGTGGAATGGTTGGAACATTATTTACATGAGTATGCGGGGACTGTGATTGCGATTACTCACGACCGTTATTTTCTGGATAATGTATCAGGCTGGATTCTTGAACTCGACCGCGGAGAAGGCATTCCATGGAAAGGGAACTATACTTCATGGCTGGAACAAAAAACCGCACGTATGGCCGGTGAGGAGAAGCAGGCAAGCAAAAGAAGAAAGACTCTTGAACGGGAACTTGAGTGGGTACGTATGGCTCCAAAAGCACGACATGCCAAAGGAAAAGCCCGTCTTGAAGCATACGACAAGTTAATCAATGCCGACCAGAAAGAAAAGGAAGATAAACTTGAAATATTTATACCGAATGGTCCACGGTTGGGAAACAAAGTTGTTGAAGCTGTTGGAGTATCAAAAGCTTTCGGAGATAAATTATTATTCCAGGATCTCAACTTCAGTCTTCCACCCAATGGAATTGTAGGAATTATCGGACCAAACGGTGCAGGTAAAACGACACTTTTCCGATTAATGATGGAACTGGAGAAGGCTGATAAGGGGACCTTCGAAGTAGGTGAGACTGTAAAAATAGGGTATGTAGATCAAAGTCATGCCGATATTGACCCTGAGAAAACAGTGTATCAGGTAATATCGGGTGGAACTGAATTTATTCGTGTCGGAGGAAAAGAGATTAATGCAAGGGCCTATTTGTCGAGGTTTAACTTCACAGGAGGGGATCAGGAAAAGTTATGCGGTATCCTTTCGGGTGGTGAACGCAACCGCTTGCATTTGGCTATCACATTAAAACTGGAAGCAAATGTATTATTACTCGATGAACCTACCAATGACATTGATGTAAATACCTTGCGCGCATTGGAAGAAGGACTTGAAGGCTTTGCGGGATGTGCCGTAGTGATTTCTCACGACCGCTGGTTCCTGGACAGGATATGCACTCATATTATAGCCTTCGAAGGGAATTCAGAAATATTTGTATTTGAGGGTTCATATTCAGAATATGAAGAAAACAAACATGCCCGGTTAGGAGATGATGGACCAAAAAGGATACGCTTCAAGAAATTAATTGTATAAGAATTGAAAACAAATTCACCATTCACAAAAAAAGACCTGCGATTGCAGGCCTTTTTTTGTGAATGGTATAAAACAATTTAATTTTCTTTTTTTGCTTTCCTTGCTTTCACTTTCTTCAATTCATCTTCTAAAGCTTCAATTTCTCTTTCCTGATGATCAATTGTTTTGAGTAATTCATTTAATTCTTCGTTTTCGATTGTAGTAGGATATTGAGCATCTACCCTTTCCAGAAAGTCAGCCAGGACATTCATGTAATTCATAAAGGCTTCATAGGGTGATTCGTAATAGGTACCATATGCATCTTTATGACTCATATACCTGAAATGATCGGTAGATTGAAGCATCAACCAGTCATGCTGTAATGGTTTATCATTACAAAGGCGTACCCGTTCGCTCACTCCATAAAGTTTATGTAAAGCTTCCAGTTGCAAGTCGTTTCCGGTCCAGGGACTTAAATCATTTTCCAGGCCTGACCAACTAATTGGATAAGGCACTGAAATACTTCCGGATGTTTCCATCTTTTTTCCGACTTCCGAAGGTAATATAAAACCAATTTGTTGTTCCATTGCTTTATATGGAAGAGCTTTCAGAAAATCATAGATTCCGGATTCAGGTCGTTGAAAAACTCCTAAAGCTTCATACCCCATCCAAATATTGACAATTTTTTCTTCTTCAGGCATTGCATTTAACCAACCAATAAACTTTTCTGCTGACAGGGGAAAATCACTCCACGATTGATTACTAAAACGAAATGCAATATCGTCACTAAGTTTGTGATTTCGGATCAACAGTTTCAGTTTAGGAAGTGTAGCATGTGTATAAACATAGTTTTGACTTTTCCATCCTAATACATGACGCGATTCATCAATAAGAATCGTTTTATATCCCATTTTAGAAACTAATTCACCTATTTCATCGGAATAGATTAACTCTGCATTCCGGAAAGCTGTTGGACGTTTTCCAAACAATGATTCAATTTTATCTGCATGCATTTTCACCTGCATTTCAAATTCATTTGCATCATAAACAGATGAAAGTGAATGAGCATAAGTTTCAGCCAGGAATTCAACGCTTCCTGTTTTTGCCAGTTCCTTAAAACTATCGATCACTTCGGGTGCATACTGTTCAAATTGTTCAAGAGCAATCCCCGAAATTGAAAAAGTACATCGAAAATTCCCATTTGAACTTCTAATAAGTTCAGCAATTGTTCTATTTGAAGGCAAATATGCCTGATCTACCAAAAAACGGATTCGTTCTTCGTTTTGAAAATCATCATAATAATAATGATCTTGACCGATTTCAAAAAAACGGTAGCGTTTCAACCGTAAAGGCTGATGAATCTCAAAATAAAAACAGATATTTTTCATATTAATATTAATTACAGGGTACAATTTACGGATTACAACACAGAAGAAAAAAAGTAAATCAGTTTATAAGTCTTTGTAAAGGTAAATTGCAAATTAATAAATTGTAAATTACATAACGCTATCATAAATCGCACGAACTTTTAATCCGGCATCTTCCCATTTAATGTTGTTAACTTCTTCGAGTCCTAGTTTACTTAAGCTTTCAAACATCGCAGGATTCTTCACAATGGAATAAATTGCATCAGCCATCGCATCAATATCCCAATAATCGGTTTTAATGGCATGTGACAGAATTTCTGCGCATCCCGATTGTTTCGAGATAATAGAAGGAGTACCGACCTGCATAGCTTCGAGAGGTGATATACCAAAAGGCTCCGAAACTGAAGGCATAATATACACATCACTTTCTGCCAGCATTTCATGTACCTGTCGTCCTTTGAGGAATCCTGTAAAATGAAACCTGTCAGCTATATTTCGTTTTGCAACAAGATCAATCATGGCTACCATCATATCACCGTTACCTGCCATGACAAAGCGTACATCTTTCGTTTTTTGCAATACCCGGTACGCTGCTTCAACAAAATATTCAGGGCCCTTTTGCATCGTAATACGTCCCAAAAAAGTAACTATTTTTTCTTTACGGGGTCTCTTTTTAAATAAATCTATATCTTCCAGTGGATCAACTGCATTGTGAACGGTAGTCACTTTACCCGGATCCTGAAAATATTTTTCAATTACAATTTTCCTGGTTAAATCACTTACAGTCATAATATGATCTGCAGCATCCATTCCTCTCTTTTCAATTCCATAAACGATTGGATTCACTTGTCCCCGGCTCCTGTCAAAATCAGTGGCATGAACATGAATTACCAGTGGTTTCCCCGATATTTGTTTTGCAAAAACACCGGCAGGATAGGTTAACCAGTCATGTGAATGAATAATATCAAAATCCATTTGATTAGCTAATACACTTGCAACAGCTTCGTAATTTGATATTTCCTCAATTAAATTATCCGGATATCTTCCTGAAAAATTAATGCACCCTAAATCATTAGTGTAAATTCTGGTATAATCGTATTTAATCCCCTTTCGTAACCAAAAATACTCATCAGGATGCATTTGCGAACCAATGCGTTGATTAACATAATCCCAGTTATTCTCTTTCCAAACAACGGGAACATTACAGGCACCGATAATTTTCAGAAAACTTTGATCCTCATCACCATGAGGTTTAGGTATCACAAAAGTTATTTCCATATCCTTTTGTAATGCCATCCCTTTTGTCAACCCATAGCTGGCTGTACCCAAACCTCCCAATATATGAGGCGGAAATTCCCAACCAAACATTAATGCCTTCATATTTATTCGTTTTCGTATTTTTTCAACATATCCAATACTCTCAATATTTCTGCGACACTCATTGCAAATGACATCCCTCCATGCCCTTTATAGGGTGGGTTACCATCGAATAATTCAGGGAGCGTGCCAATGCATAGTTCAGTCATTTCAGCTTCAAAACCTATCAACATTCTTTCCAAAAATGATTTCCCGCTTTGTTTATAAATTCGTAGGTAAGCTGTAGCGAATGCACCAAATGTACAGGGCCAAACCGGCCCGTTAAAATAATTTCTGTCGCGTTCCAACTGTCCGCCAACATAGTTTGGTCTGTAAGAGCCACTTTTAGGACTTAATGAACGTAATCCTTTGGGAGTAAGTAATTCCTTAGTAGTAATATCCAAAACAGATTTTTGTTGATGTTTGTTCAATGGTGAAAATGGCAAACTTACTGCCAGAATCATATTGGGTCGAACTTCAAGATCGTTATAACTGCCATCCACAAAATCATATAAGTAAGTGCCATTCCAAAAAGTTTTTATAAATGACTCCCTCGATATTTCAGCCTGATAATCCATTAAATCGGCAGCATGTTCATTCCCTTTTTCCCTGATTAATGTTGATGTAAATTTTAAAGCATTACACCATAGAGCATTTATTTCAACTACATATCCTGTACGTGGGGTTATAGGTTTACCATTTTCGATCGCATTCATCCACGTAGCTGGTTTAACTGTACCATCTACATATAGCAATCCATTATTATGAAGAAATAAATTCGGATGATTTTGTTTTCGGATAAATGATATTATTTCTTTTGCCAGATCACTGTATCGTATGGAAGCTTCCTTTAATGAAACAGATATTGAAAATTGCTGTACAGTCCATAAAAACCAAAGTAACACATCGGGATCATCTATACCTTTTAATTTGAACCCGGTTTTATCACCGTTCATAAATTTTTTAATTTCAGGTATTGAAGTATCCATGATAGCATCGAAATAATCCATTCGATCAATTGAAAGAGTACATCCCGGTAATGCTACAAACTGATCACGTGCACGGGCAGCAAACCAGGGATATCCGGCTAATAAGTAGGTTTTGTCCTCTTCACGTTTATAAAATTGTTGTGCTGAGTTTTTTAAACAGCTAAACATATCAACGCGATGGTTTCTACGGGTTAATTCCTCTTCCCAAAGAGTTTTCAGTTTTCGAGGTGAAACTGCAGATATACCTGCAGAAAAGATGATTGATTCCCCCTTCTTTATTGGCATTTCAAAATATCCGGGGACTAATAAATCTTCCTTATAATCGTACCCGCGTTCCTTCTCTTTAAAATACTCGATATTTTTATACCAGTAAGGTTGATGGTTATAAGTTGTTTTTTTAGAAAATTGCATGCATAATTCAGGATATTTCTCATATAATCTCATTGATATGCCATCCTGAATGTCAAAAAACGAAGTATCAGCCACATCATTCTCATGAGTTAAATCATTTACACTTCGAAAAGCCAGAAATGGTTTAAAGCGGAGTAATGTTGGAGAATGTGCTTCAAGCAAAGTATATTTGATAAGAACTCTTGGTTCGAATGAAACCAAAAGTCTTTCTTTGGATAGAATAACTCCACCAACCCGATATACCGTACGGGAAATAACTTCACAGTCAAATTGTCGAATATATTTATGTCCGTTAGGGCTAAAATTATTTCCTTCAAAATTATGGATTCCTAAATTAAACTCAGCACCATGTTGAACTACTGTTTCATCAAGCGAAGAAAGTAAAACATGGTTTGAATTATCTATTTCAGGTAATGGCATCACTAATTGTCCATGATATTTCCGGGTATTACAATCAATCAAAGTTGTGCTGTTGTAAGTTCCAGCCCGATTAGTACGAATCATTTCTTTCGAAAGTGATTTTTCGAGATTGATCAGTAAAGTTTTATCAAAATTCAGGTAACTCATAGATGAATACTCGTGTTAGGTTTTGATTATCTTTGTCTTTATATGTTTCTATTTATAAAAAAACTGATCAAATAAAAAAACAATTTGACAAGTTAATTTTAAATTTTCATTTTCGACCGCAATATATTAAATTAATTCCAAACATTAATCTATTTTTTTAATTGAATTCACTTAATTTGGTTTTTTTAGTTAAACTAAAATTATTTAAATAGTTGAGATTAAGAGTATTGAAAATATATTTAAAAAGTAAGATTTGAATAGTTCCGTTTTCAACCAAAAAAAATACTTTTAATCGCAATTTCACGTTTTCTTATTAAAGAAATTGTAACTTTGTGGCAACAATTATAGTGAAATTGAAATGACACAAAAGTCAATCCCGCCCTCTAATAAACAACAATTTATCGATGCTGTTTTTATTCCTTTAATTCTAGGGATATTAATGATTCTTACATTTATATTAGAGAAGGGAATGGATTGGGATTTTCATACTGCAGGAGTATATCCTCGTAGAATTGAAAATATATGGGGAATTTTTACAGTAATATTTATTCATGCCGACTGGTCCCATTTGGCAAATAATGTAATTTCGTTTGTAATTCTTGCTTGTTTTTTGTATTATTTTTACAAACAAATCGCCTCGCAGGTGATGGTAATTTCCTACATTTTTAGTGGATTTATCCTTTGGCTGATAGGAAGAGAAAGTTGGCATATCGGTGCAAGCGGATTAATTTATTCTTTAGCTTTTTTTTTATTTTTCAGCGGAATATTTAGAAAACACGTTCCGTTAATAGCATTATCATTCGTTATAGCATTTATTTACGGTGGTATGATCTGGCATATATTCCCGTGGCAGATTGAGGACCCGGTTTCATGGGAAGGGCATTTAGCAGGTGGAACAATTGGTTTAATATTATCCATATGTTACAGAAATGCAGGTCCACAGAAGCCTGTTAAAGTGTGGGAGAATGAAGATGATGAATCTTTGGATTATCTTAGCGATGATGACAACAATGATGAAATAGAAAACGAACAGAAACTAAAAGAAGAATTATAAGATTCACCAGAAAATTTTGAAGGGCGTATCTAAAATAAAAAAACATGTTATATTTTTTCACATTTTTATTAATTGTTTAAATAAAATCATAATTGCATTATTCTTCTTTCCAGAACATTTAACTCAATTTTGGTTCAGACTTAGATTATACTCATTGTTTTTATGACGGGGGATTTCACTTTTGGATTTAATACCTTTATTATCGTCAACCATAATTTGAAAAGCGAATGAGATGGTAATAATTAATGGCAGGGAGGCACAAGCAATAAAGGAATAGTTATTTAATTGATTGTTTATTGTTAATTATTATTCCCGAATAATTGATTAATTTAAAACAAGAAAACTGTTTCAAATAAAAAAAAATAGACATGGCAATTTTAATAAGTTTAAAATGAAAAAAACAACTTTATTACTTTGTTTTCTTTTTGCATTTGGTACCGGATTTTCTCAGATAAAGTCAAATGAAAGATTAATCTACGTCGCTTCATATAACATGAGTGGAATGATGACTCAGTTAGCACAAGTCACGATGAGCACTGAAATTATAAAAACGACAAAAAAGAGTTATCTGCATTTAAGTTGGGAAGCATCAACTTTCAGTAAATGGGATAAGTTTTTTAAAATTCGTGATGTCTATGAATCATATGTTGATCCTGTCACTTTAAGACCCAGTCTTTATAAACGGAGTATTTTCGAAGGCGGTTATTCCAAAACCGAAAAATACATCTTTGGAGTTAACGGAAAATCAATCAATAGTTCTTCTAAAAAGAAAAACACACCTGAAACAAAGAAAATATTTGCAATAGGCAGCTCAACAAGGGATATTATTTCTATGATTTACAAATTAAGAACAGTAGACTTTTCCAAATTTAAACCTGGACAGAGCGCATCATTTATTATTGTTTTTGACGAGAAAGAATATCCTGTTAATATCAAATACCTGGGTATGGAAACTGTTTCATCCGGAAATTTAGGTAAAAAACAATGTTTAAAATTATCGATAACTGCAAAAACAAATAAGCTAAAAGGTAGAGATAAAAATTTAATATGGATTACAAACGACACCAATAAAGTACCTGTTTTAATCAGATTCAGTATTCCTGTAGGAACCGGACAATTATCATTAACTAATGCTACCGGAATTTAATAAAAACAATACAATGATGAGAAAATTTTTAATTATTTCGGCTGTAATCTTTGGCCTGTTAGGAATTGTATTTACAATTTTACCTTTAGGAACTATTGCTTTTTTACCAATTGGTATTACTTTCATTTTATCTGGTATAGCAATTCAAAAATCTAAAAACAGTCAACGGAGTTTGCCTAAGATAATTTTATTTATATCCGTTTTGACATTTCTTGTCGTAATTGGCAAAGCGATATTCACAAAGGATATCGTAGTAACAGATACACAATTCGAATTAAAAAAAGAAGAATCAAAAAAAGAAGATATTAAAGAACTGGAAGGATTATAAAACAGCTACCTGTTTCAATTTCAAAAATAGTTTTAAAGCATTAAATATTTTGCTGTTTTTCTGAATTGAATTATTATAATATTAGGAAATCATTTGAATAATTTGAATACGCATTTTTTGTGCTTCTTTCAATTCAGATGATTTTTTTTGTATTAACGTTCTAAATCTTAGCTTCGCTCTAAATTTAGTTGTTTTACTATTCCATTTAAATGCCCATTTTCCAAAAGGGTATTGCATAATGATGAAGATAATCATCACCCACCAGGAGGTAGAAACCAAACAAGTGAGCAAGATGGATTGTAACAGGTAAAATATTGGGAAAACGACAATGCCAATGCCAAATTGCAAGGAACTAAAAAATCCTTCGTATTTAGCTTTCATGACGGATTTACGAATGTACATTGGAAGAAAAAAAGGTATAAAATTACAAAGGAACCCAACTACAAAAAAGGGAAAGGTCATGAATAATTTGAAACCTTCTGTTAAAATAGCTGTATTCCCAGCTGGTTTTTGTTCTAATACAGAGTCATGCAGTTTTAGTTTATTTAATAAAATCGTATATTCTTTACAAAGTGACTCAAGAATTTTCATCTTCTCAGGTTCAGATTTTTCAAGAAGCACTAACTTTCGGGCAATTTTCTGTCGTGCTTGAAACCGGGAAATTGTTTTATCAGGTAAGTGAAGGGATCTAAGGGACGTAGCATTCGCCACTTCCGTCACTTTTAAGAAACAATCATAATATGACTCTGATGCCAGATTTAACGATAATTTATTCAAATCCTCTTTCAGCTTTTCACGAATTTCATTAGTAGCTGTAACTGCATTTTCGCCATAGCTTTGCATGTATTCGGATACCTCTATCGGTTTACCAATATTTATTATTATATGTTTCCCGAATTTTGCAAGATCACCATAGTCTATACCTACCGGAACAATCTTAACTTTCGGTTGTGTACCATATTTTTGTTGAGCATCAAATGCAATCCTAAATATGCCTTTAACAAAAGGTCTTAGCTTTCTTTGTTCGCCCTGATTTCCTTCAGGCATAATACCAAGTGCATTATTTTTATGGAGTATTTCAACACATTGTTCAAAAACCTCATTATTTTTACCCAGATTTTCAAATCCATCCCTCATCCGGAAAGCAGGGAGAATTTTCATAAATTTTAATATTTTTGCTGCTGTTTGTTTATTGAATATATCAGCCCTAGCTAAAAATATAACAGGTACATGGTATGGGGCAATTGAATGAACTGCTATAGCATCCATCAACGCATTAATATGGTTAGGAGCAAATATTACCGGACAGTTTTCAGGGATATTCTCCCTTCCTGTTACGATATATTCACCATAATAGCGTTTAAAGGTAAATACGACATAATTTCGAACCAAACTGAATGAAAAAGGGTAATCAACTATATTCGACATTTTCAAATACTATTAAAAATTTAGGATAAACAAAATTACTTTATTTTGGTTGATGTTTTGACCAATACGTTGCCAGACTAAGTCCGGAAATAATATGCCATATTCCCCACCAAGCGGTAATAAAAAGCATTCCCCCAACTGCCAGCGTAGGTGGAAAAATCTTTGGATTAAAAAGCAGGACTAAACCTAGACCTGAATTTTGAATTCCCATTTCAATTGTAATGGTCCGTCTGTCACGGTTAGATACTTTAAAAATACTTCCGAGCGAATATCCTGTAAGGAATGCCAACAAATTATGAATTAAAACAATGAAAAATATATAGAAGATATATTTTATAAACAAATGCCAGTTATTGGCAAATGCTAATACGACCATTGAGACAAAAAATAAAATTGAAATATATTGGATTGGCTTTTTTAATTTCAGTGTTACTTTTGGAAAGTATTTAGCAAAGAAAATGCCTAAAATTAAAGGAATGCCTAATAGAATAAATACAGTTTCAAACATTTGAAAATTATCAATCTGTAAGGGTTGTAATAAATGACCCGCTTTGTTACTTATAAATTTAAGATATAAACCTCCCCAAAAAGCAAAATTGAAAGGCGTTGATAGAGTAGCCAACAATGTTGTACTTGCGCTAAGTCCAACTGACAATTCGATGTTTCCTTTGGCATATGAAGTCATAAAGTTGGAAATATTTCCACCCGGACAGGCAGCTACTAGAAACATTCCCATTGCAATAGTAGGAGTAATATAATCATTTAAAACAATAACAAGTAAAAATGTCATTAAGGGCAATGCAAATAAATGTCCAAAAAGTCCTACTAAATATGTTTTGGGTTCTTTAAATAGTTCTTTAAAATGACCTGGTTTAATGCCAAGTGCCACTCCAAACATGATAAAACTAAGTATTATATTGATAATATGCATTCCGGATGCAGAAAAATTTATACGAATCGGATCTAATTGCTTTAAAGCTTCATACATAAATTAACAAATTATTTTAATGTCTGCAAATATATAAAATTAAAGTGTGTGAATAAGCTTTTTAGCGATATTACAAATAATCTTTTAAAAAAACTGAAATTTTCAGTACTTTTGCCTGACTTTATTCAACATGCTTGATTTACATAATATAATCTAAAAGTGAAATGCGAAAAAGTATTTTTATAATTCTAACCTTATTTCTAATTCTGCCTGAATCTTGCATTGGACAAAAAAACAATGAAACAATAGTTAGGTTTGAAACCACTTACGGAGATATCACCGTGAAATTATATTCTGAAACGATAAAACATCATGATAATTTTGTTAAGTTGGTCAATGAAGGGTTTTATAATGGAGTATTATTTCACAGGGTAATCTCAGGATTTATGATTCAGGCGGGTGATCCGGGTTCAAAAACAGCAAAAGCAGGAACTTCTTTAGGGTCGGGGGATGTGGGTTATACCATTCCTGCCGAGTTTATTTATCCAAAGTATTATCATAAACGCGGAGCATTGTCGGCAGCACGTGAAGGTGACAGCAACAATCCATTAAAAGCTTCTTCGGGTTGTCAATTTTATATTGTTCAAGGTAAATTATTTTCCGATAATGGATTAGACAGTCTCGAAACAAATAATAAAATAAAGCTGGAAGACAATTTATTTCAGGCAATTGTAAAGACAAAACAAACTGAAGTACAAAAATACCGTTCTGAACGAAATCAGGCTAAACTAGATGCTTTAAGGGATTCTATTTTGGAGGTTGTAAAGGTACAGACAGAAAAAAACTCATCTTATAAATTTACAGAACAGCAACGTTCGGACTATAAAACAATAGGTGGAACACCACATTTAGATGGTGCTTATACAGTTTTCGGTGAAGTGACCGAAGGGTTAGACATTGTGACAAAGATTTCAAATGCTAAAACGGGTCCCCATGACAGACCGGTATTGGATATTAGAGTAATAAAAGCGGAAGTATTGAATTAAAATAATGCGATCAAAAAAAAGAGATAAGTTTAAGACTTATCTCTTTTTTTGATAATTAAATTCAATATTCTATGAATAGAGTAATTATCAATAGCTCATTCATCTTTTTATAAATTGTGCTTATTACAGAAACCTGTATATCATTTGTTTAATTAAAAGATCCGATCAATCAAATCACAATGTCATGAAACAGATATTTTATTGATGTTGCGGTCTAAGTAAATCGTTAACAGTTTTCACCGGATTAAACGTATCAACCGGGACTTCAACGAAAATAGTGTTCCAATCGCTCATCGCACCATTCCAGAGTCCCGGTAGTTCGAGGGCTTTCAATTCCATCCCGTTTTTCGATTTCAAAGAAATAAAACCTGTATTTTTATCTACATGTTGAATTAAATCGAATTTTCTACCCCGATAGTCTTTAACCCCGCAAACCAAATCAACCGGATTGAAATGGGTGGAGTTTATCATCAGGGCTTTATCAACCGGGCTTGTCATATCAATTTGTGAACTTTCAAGGATTTGTGGAGAAACTGTTCCATCGGCATTTACTGTCAGGAATGGTCCTCCTCCGGGTTCACCCACATTTTTCACCATGCCACAAACACGTATCGGACGATTTAATTTAGTAAAAAGATACTTTCTTAATTCTATTTCGCTTAGCGAGCTAAGATCAGGATGGAGGTTATTGAGTCTGACTTCACAAAATTTTGCCATAATTGCCAGTTTAGCTTTAGAAATAAATTCATTCTCCAATTCATTCAAATAGCCGAAACACTGTTTTTGAAGGTTGACCAGCATGCCTGCAATAACTTTTTTATAGGTAACGGTACTTTCTTTTAATGAATCAGGAACCACATTATCAATATTCTTAATGAAAATAATGTCACTATCCAAATCATTCAGGTTTTCAATCAATGCACCATGACCACCCGGACGAAACACTAATTCTCCGTTTTTATCACGAAAAGGGTCGTTGTTTTTATCAGCAGCAATTGTATCGGTGTTCGGTTTTTGTTCTGAGAAAGTTATGTTATACTTCACATTATATTTTTTCTCAAACAACGATGCTGATTCTTTAAAATGATTTTCGAACATGGTGCGATGTTCTTTCGACACTGTAAAATGGATATTTACAATACCCGAAGCTGAGGCAGAATATAAAGCACCTTCCACCATATGTTCCTGCATGGGTGTTCTGACTTCAGAAGGGTAAGAATGAAATTTCAATAATCCTTTTGGAAGAGATCCATAATTCAACCCCTTCACAAGCAATAAATTTTCAACAATCAGTTTGTATTTTTTATTTATTATAAGTTCATCAATGGTCTGACCGTTGTTTTTAATGCAAACCTTATTCAAGTCCTCATGAAAAGCAAAATTATCAATTTCATCAAAAAATTTACTTTCAAATGAATTGAATGGTTTTTCGTTTTTTCTTTCCAAAAATTCGAAAAGATCTTTGAACATTCTACTGGCTGCACCAGAAGCAGGTACAAACTTTATAATATCAGCATCGCTCAGTAAAAATTCTTCCCATTGTTTCAGTAAAAAAGTACGATCATCATCCGCTACCACAATAATTCCATTCCCTGGTTCTGCTGCACTTCGAATTTTCAAAAATGGAAATCCGTTTCTAAATGAATTTAGTTGTTCTTCAATTTGGTTGGAAGAAATTCCTCTTTTTTTAAGGCCGTTTTCGTCGTTGGTTGTAATCATTTTATTAAAATATTATAAAGTAAATAATGCCAATTATTCTCCTAATTGTATTTTTAAAATTTCAAGTTCGTTCTTCCGTAGGTTTAATTCTTTTATATAGTCCGACAAACGCAGAAAAGAATCATAATTAACAATTGTCATTTTCCCAAAGGAGTAAAAGGCTTTTGTGGCATAATCCAACGCTTTGTCAAGATCACCCGTAATTTCATACCCAACAGCAATATTATTTGCTGCCTGAGCCATAATCCGGGTATTTCGTGTTTTATTATACTCAGTTTCCCATAAACTGATAGCCGATTTCCAGTTTTTTACATAGACAGAATCCAGTCCTTGTTTCATAAGCTTGTTGTTGGTATTGAAGATATAACGATCCACTTTATCCCAATAGGGCACAAAACGATTTACGGTCTTATGACCTATATTTAAGGCTCCATCCACCAGCGCATCATTTCTATCAGGAAGATCACCTATAGCTTTCTTTCGATAATATGATTCTGATTCCCAAAACACAGTATCGGTATATTGAACTGAAGTAACTTCTGGATTATTTGGATAATGAATACTCCAATAAGTTTCGAATTTAAGTTCTAATGTTGATAAATAAGTACTGCTCTCAGTTAAATAATTCTCGGTTAAATCATCATTTACTTTAATTTTATCCAACGAAAGTATAGCGCTAACCTGATTAGTCAAACATAATTTATTTACCTGATCACTGGTCAGTTTCGCTGTTCCAAAAAACTCTTTTCCTTTATTCATAGTGTTTGGGATTAACTGAATGGACGAAAAGAAATCTTTTCCTTCCAGATCTTCTGTTAAAGCTCCTAAACAAAAGATAGACAAACTGTCAGTATTTATCAATATATTTTTTGGAGTTTCATATAGTAGTTGGGTTTTATGTCCATATACTGCCGGCTGATTTACAGTATTGTTTATAATAAGCAAATCGTTGGCATTTTTAGCAAATGCCACTTTAGCTGGACGTAATACATCAAGTGATGTATATAATAAACCGGTACAGGAAGTTAAGAAAACAACTCCAAGAATCAGTATGAAGTGTTTCAAATTATTTGTTTTCATAATCGAGATGTCTCTTTAATTATAAAATGCCTTATAATTATTTTAAATATTTAGTTTTAAGCCATCATAGGCAAGTTGAATATTTTCAGGTAATAAACGGTTTACTTCTGCGTTTAAACCAATGTCGTGACTCATATGCGTAAAATAAGTTTTTCGTGCACCAATCTTCTGAGCAATTTCAATTGCCTCATTTAGAGATAAATGTGAAACATGAGTATTAATTCTAAGTGCATTCATCACTAAAACATCAAGTCCTTGAAGTTTATCAATTGATTGTTCACTTATTGTTTTCATATCAGTTAAATAAGCCAATTGACCCACTCTAAATCCAAGAATAGGAAGTTTCGCATGCATTATTCTAATAGGTATTACTCTGATATCATCAATAAAAAAAACGGTTTCACTAATTTCATGTAAATGAATTCTTGGAACACCAGGGTATTTGAGATCAACAAAACAATATGGCATATTCCGTTGTATAACCGCCAATACTCTTTTCTCAGCATACAATTGTGTATCTCCCAAAGGACGGACATCATCCAGTCCTCCTACATGATCGTAATGATCATGTGTCAGTAAAATTGCCGAAAGTGAGTTAACATTATTTAATAGTAACTGTTGACGTAAATCAGGTCCGCAGTCAATTAAAATTTTACGATTGCCTTCAGTTAATAAAACCGAGGCCCTTAATCTCTTATCCTTATTGTCAGTTGATTTACATATTTTGCATTGACACCCTATTTGAGGCACTCCGGTTGAAGTTCCTGTACCCAAAAAAAGAAGTTCCATTTTATTTTACTTTTATATATTCGTTAACTTTATTATATCAGCAACACAAAATCTTCCATCTTCAAATTTTCATTCGAATACGCCATTCCTGCTGATATAAATTATTCGTTCTGTTCCCTAAATTTTTCACCCAACCAAGCCCCTGTCCTTTAAAACTAATCAGGATGTATCCCCTAGGAGAATCAGGGAGTGTTATGGCATCTTTTCTTAAAAATGAAATAGCTGTTTTATAATCTACGTCAACTTTTTCAACACTTTCTTTATCCAGTTTTTTAGATAATGCGATGCTCGAAGATGGAATAAAATCAGACCCCTTAAATTCGCCTAATAACAAACCAGAATGCATGCATTTTAAATGTTTTTTAATGTACAAGTAATCATTCAACCTTATTTTATCGTATCCCTTTATCAGATTGTCTTCCGGTAAAATCAACCAACTTTCCGGATTTACTAATGAAAACGTAGAAGAATAGCTTTTTGTTACAAAATTTATGTTTTTTTTATCGTCTTTCTTTTTCTTTTGTGAAGATTGAATCAGTGATTTTTTTTTAAGTACGGTCAGAAAAAAGCCTTCACCTTTTGTTTTATGGGGGAAAAACCGATATCCATAGTCAGTAACAGTAATTTGTTCATTCCCTTTTAAATCAATCGGCAATAATTCAGCACCAAGGGTATCACAAATCCATTTTACATTTTCTTCATTTTCATCCCTGTTAAAAGTACAGGTACTATAAACTAAAATTCCATCGGTTTTTAATGTATCCCAAACAGAGGAGACAATTTCTCTCTGCCGAGCTGCACATACAGTCACATTATATTCCGACCACTCCTGGATAGCTCCACTATCCTTTCGAAACATTCCTTCACCCGAACAGGGGGCGTCAACGACTACTGCATCGAAAAAGCCAGGTAGGGAATTAAAATCTTTTGGTTCATTATTTGTTACAATTATATTTGGATTTCCCCATTTTATAAGGTTCTCAGCTAAAATATAGGCCCGTGAATGTACAATCTCGTTGCTTACCAACAAACTGCTATCCGGTAAGGCTTGCGTCAGCAGGGTCGATTTTCCACCCGGAGCTGCACAAAGATCAAGTACTGAATGTGCAGATGGAAAATGTTGTTTTACTACCTGATATAAGAACATAGAACTGGCTTCCTGCACATAATAAACCCCTGCATGAAATAAGGGGTCGGCTGTAAAAAGAGGACGTTCTTTTAGATAATAGCCCATTTCACACCACGGCACTTTTTCATCCGAGGGTTCGTAATTCATTTTATTATTTACCCGAATGCTAGTGGGTGCAATACCTTCCAGTGCTTTTTCTAAATCCTGAAATTCATTTCCTAATAGTTTAATCGTATTTCTAACAAAAATTTCAGGTAAGTTCATTTATTTATTATTGCTCTTTAATATTTAAAAAAATCGTAATGAGTACGATGCTGTAATGCATCAACTACCTCTGTATTAATTTTGTTTCCGTTTTATATTTCAGGTATGAGGATTTGAAGTTATAGATTATATAAATTTTCAATCTCATAACAACTTAATTATATAGATACAATTTCTATTTAATTTTATAAATTGCATATTTAAAAATTTACCTTTTCCATTATTTCAAATTAAATAATTAAAAATAAATAGGGATATGTTATAAATTTGTGTTCAAAAAAAAAAGAAAGCAGTGAGTTATTTATGTCACTGCTTTCACAATATTTTATTGATGCAATTATACCTTATTTTCTTTTAAAATACTTTGTGCCATTTCCAGAATTTTCGTATCATCCAACATAACTAATCCTCCATCCGGCCCGGGTTCAATATGAACGCCACAACTTTTTCCGTCTTTATAATCGTGTCCACCAAAATAATTACGCACTGTTTCTTTTTCCAGACCAAGTTCTTCAGCGATCTTGGTCATACTACCGCTTGGAAGAGCATCCTTCACTCTTCGTAGTTCGTTGAATGTTATCGTTTTCGTCATGACATTAAGTATTAGAATTGTTTATAAAAAATAATATTCTTAAATGTGCAATAAACATACATCATTCTTTTTAATTTACAAAGTATTTTTAAAAGAATTATTTAAAAAAAATACAAATATATTTTACACCAAACACATTACCCTGATAAACATACAGTTAACAAATACTTTACAAATATATGAAAATATGAAAATTTAAGAATATTGATATAATTATTCAATTCGTTGTATTGAATAATTATATCAAAAATAAAGATAAAAATCTTTTACGAAGACTTTGATTCTGTAATTAAATTTATGATTATACGCTAAAACGCCTAATCGAAAAACATTTCACGGGATGAAATTTTTTATTAACATATTCATTCTTTTTACAGTTTTTAGATTCAAATTTGAAAGAATATTACTTAAATCTCATTTTGCTCATATTCTTCTATTGGTTTTCTATTGGTTTTGGATTGGTTATGGTATCGATATTTTTTTCATTTATTTCCAATATAAATGCCATATACCTTTATAGATATATGGCATATATATGGTTAATAACTGAACTTTCGCAAGCTATATTAGCCCGCTTGTGATAGGGCTTTGAAATTTAAGTATTTTGTAAGTTGTTCGTTTTCAGAAAATAAATTTTCCATTAACGTTTCGCTATCTAAGTTGAGAATTTCGGACAAATGAGAAACTAATTCTATGATAATCACCCATATTTTTTCAGATATGCAGAGTTGCAAAGAATCTTTTTGAGTAGCACGAAACAATTCACCAAGTGTTTCGTAATCTAAAAACCGTTTAGCTATTGATAGCATATTATATTGAAGCATACAAAGAGTTGTTGCTGCAATTTGAGCATCAAAATCCAGTGATTGACATTTACCTAAACCTAAGTTTTGTTTGCATTCTTTGAAGAATACTTCTATCGACCAGCGGGTTGAATAGATTTTATAAGCTTGTTCAAAAGTAAGTTCCGTATTAGTAGTCATTATGCCATTCCAATTGCCCTTTTTAGAGGTTTTACAAAAGAAGACTTTTACTTCTATTCCTTTGAAATTGACAATGATTCCGCCATAATAATAGCCTAATAGTTTTGAACGTTTTGTCTTTTTAGTTCGTCTGAGACGTTCTATTATTTCTTTTGCAGTTAGATTTTTACCTAACACTTCGTAACGTGTTTTTCCCATTTTAATCATTCCTAAGAAATGGCAACCTACACGACGTGTGATAATGAATTTTACTATTTCATGACAAGTAAACCAACTGTCAACCAACAGATAATCAAAACGAACTCCTTTCGAAATGGCTAATCGAAGCATACTAATAGTAGATTCAATTTTGGTGGTAAAATACTGATCTACACGTCGTATTCCAGGACTTGATTTATCTCTTTTTTTACTGTATCGTTCTTTCAATTGAGTTGGAGTTAAACCATAAGGCTTTTTCTCATTTTTCCCTTTTTCACAGTGGAAACTAAAATCTAATGAAAAGAAACTTTTACCGTCATGATAACCCATGAAAAGTCCCTTAAATCCAAGTTTAGAAATGTGAGTTACATGTGAATATATTTTGCCGATTAACTCAAAATGGTTGCTCGTTTTCATTAAATCAGTATCATCAACTATTATACAACGTAGAGAAGACTGAGTGTCTGTTGTACTTTGTTTTTCTACATTACGAAGCAACTACATATTTAAACTGTAAGCGAATTTGCGCCAGTCAATCATTGAGTTGTTTATGAATCGATAAAATATGTCTTTTCCGCAACTGATGTACTTAAAAAGAGCTGAATCGATATAATGAGAAGCGTCCTGTATATTAAAAAATGGAAAAAGCAAAAGCAAAACAAATTTGCTATAATTATTATAGTGCAAATTTGATGTGGGAGTTAATCCAAATTGCTTGTCCGAAAATGTCAAAGAGCTCATGAAACTTAAAATTGTCTCTATTGCTTTTTCACTTGTAGTAAAAAAGCCTTTTATCTCTGATAGTATTATTGTATCTTTGTGTC
>Ga0302209_10000356_pt1 | contig 21514 bp, 20 predicted proteins | sample II_Fen_E3_1_FD_194574 | JGI IMG/M metagenome (GOLD analysis project Ga0302209, IMG submission 194574) | Peat permafrost microbial communities from Stordalen Mire near Abisko, Sweden - II_Fen_E3_1 | ecosystem: Environmental > Terrestrial > Soil > Wetlands > Permafrost | place: Sweden: Abisko...
TGGGAACAGCCTGTGGAAAAGGTACATATATTGTGGTTCGCTTACCAAGTCCTTCATTGAATTCACTCGGAATTTTCTTTACGGGACATTTCATCGTACATTGTCCACAGCCCGTGCAAAGTTTTTCATCTATACTTTTTGATTTTCTTCTTATTTTAGCTTTGAAGTTACCGATGAATCCCTCGAGGCTTTCAAGTTCAGCATATGTATACAAAGTAATATTAGGATGCTGGGCAACTTCTACCATACGCGGGGTAAGAATACACTGCGAACAGTCGAGCGTGGGGAATGTTTCCGACAGCTGCGACATATGGCCACCGATAGAAGGATCTTTCTCAATCAGTATGACCTTGTGACCTGTATTGGCAATATCGAGGCTCGCCTGAATACCGGCAATACCTCCACCTATTACAAGGGCAGTCTTTGTGACCGGGACTTTTATTTCATTAAGTGAATGGTTATACTTTACCTTTTCAACGAGAATCCTTACCAGATCAATTGCCTTATCCGTAGTGGCTTCGCCTTTTTCATGAACCCAGGAACAATGTTCCCTGAGGTTAGCCATTTCGCACATAAAGGGATTCAATCCTGCTTCGGCGCAGGCTTTTCTGAAAGTCGGTTCGTGCATCCTGGGTGAACAGGATGCCACCACTACCCCGGTAAGCCCTTTTTCCTTAATAGCGCTTTTTATTAGATTCTGACCAGGATCGGAACACATATATTTATAATCAACGCTAAAGGCTACGCCATCATAAGTGCCGGCTGTTTCAGCTACTTTAGCGCAATCGACAGTGGCGCTTATGTTTTCCCCGCAATGACAGACAAAAACTCCAACTTTTGACATATCTTGATATACTTAATAATAATCAAACTGTTACTTTCACAAAATGCCTCTGAAGGCCAAGTGCCTTTCTGTCGAGACCAAGGGCAAGACCGATAGCCTGTGTTATATAAAGGACAGGAATATCAATTTTCTCACCCAGATAAGAATTTATGGCATCGCGTCGCATATCGAGATTCGAATGGCACATCGGACAGGCAACTATCACTGCTTCAGCCCCACGATCTTTTGCGTCACCAATAATCTTACCTGATAGTCTGCCTACTGAACTTGTCCTGGAAACTGATAAGCCTGCTCCGCAGCACTCCGTTTTAAATGCCCAGTCAATTGGAGTTGCTCCCACCTTAAGCATAAGAACATCCAGCGACTGAGGATCTTCCTCCCGATCAAATTCCAGTATCTCGTGCGGTCTGACGAGCAGACATCCATAATAACATGCAACTTTATGATCGAACGGTGTTACCACCCGTCCACCCAGGCTCGGAGTGATATATTTATCGAGAAACTGGACGATATTTAAAACACTTACCGAACCGGTGTATTCAAGACCATTTGCCTCTGTTACCAGAGCTTTGAGTTCTGTATCTTTTGACAGTTCGTGCTTTGTCACAGTCAACCTGCTGTAACAGGCAGCACACGGAACAACAATTTCTATTAATCCCTGTTTTTCAGCAAGAGATAATATTCTTGCAGGAAGTGCCAGAGAAAGTTCTTTATTCATATTATGGGCGGCTGTTGCCCCGCAGCAATTCCAATCATTTATTTCCTCAAGATTGATATCGAATGCTTTCGCAACGGCAAGGACCGACTCAGCGTATTCGCGCGAGGATCCTTTCAGGGAACAACCTGGATAAAATCCGAGAGTCATATATTTAGTTTTTATTTTTTTTGTTAGCTTTTCTGAAGATTCCGGCTACACCTGAACGGTCTTTTATTAACTCAGGAATAATATTCAACTTACCCCGTTTCATCATCTTTGGCGCAAGGGCAAGGTCATCGAGAATTTTTAAAGTCCTGGTTTTATAATCGACAAATAATCCAACCTCATAAAGTCTTCCGGTATATCTGATTGAGTCGAGAAAAGATTTATGAAATGCAACAATTTCTTTAGCTTTTGGATTGGATTTTTTCTCCTTTATTGATTTTTCTCTCAGAAAATCCATCATTTTGGGAATATCAATGCTCATCGGGCAACGTGCAAAACACATCTCGCAAGTAAGGCATACCCATATTGAGAATGATCTCAACACTTTATCTTCAAGGGCAGCGTCACCAGTCTGCAGCATCCTCATTATTACACTCGGAGGATAATCCATCTCTTGAGAAAGAGGACAGCCTGCAGAACATTTTCCGCATTGGTAGCAATGGCTCACCTTTACTTCTGTGTGTTCCAACACTTCCCCTCCCAGTCCGGAAATTCCGGAATGATGTGTATCTGAACTCATAGTATTCTTATTAATGCCGGGTATGAATGATATTTATAATAACCCACTAAAGTAAATATTATTGCAAATCTAATAACATGAATAAAGTCATATTAATGATTTCGCTAAAATACTGAAGAATCCCTGATTCTACTTTCAGACTGTAACATGCATCTAATCTGAGAAATAAATAACAGCGTGTTTTTAAGTAAACTGATAAATATCATTAATATCATTTGTTAATCATTTCACAAAACAAAAAAAAAATCTATTTTTGTGCGGCTTAAAACCTAAACTAATACCATTTTCAATGAATAATGAATGGTTAATTCTTTTTTTCCTTGTAGGAGCCAGCTTTGTAGGATTAGTACTGATCTTCTCAGGAATAGTAGCTCCAAAATCAATCAATCCCCAGAAATTTGAACCCTATGAATGTGGCATACCTACTGAGGGTGTTACATGGCTGCAGTTTAATGTGGGATATTATCTTTTTGCCATTCTCTTTCTTGTATTTGACGTTGAGACAGTCCTGGTATTTCCCTGGGCTGTGGTAATGAAGGAAACGGGGATGGCTGCTTTTATAGAAATATTAATATTCTTCTTCATACTGGGTTTAGGATTATTATATGCCTGGAAAAAACATGCACTGATATGGGAATAAAAGGAATGAAGAGAGAAGAATTCGGGGATAATGAAAGCCTTGATCTTCTTAATACATCAGGCTCCAATATTCTACTTACAACAATTGATGACGTTATTAACTGGGGAAGGAAGAATTCTCTGTGGCCTCTTACTTTTGCAACAAGATGTTGCGGTATTGAAATGATGGCTGCCGGTGCTCCCCGCCACGACTTTGCCCGGTTCGGGATGGAAGTATACCGGGCCAGTCCGCGTCAGGCTGATGTTATTGTTGTCGCTGGAACTATTGTACATAAAATGGCACCGGTTTTAAAACGTCTTTATGATCAGATGTCTGAACCAAAGTACGTTGTTGCAATGGGCGCCTGTGCAATATCAGGTGGTCCTTTCTTTCTAAACTCGTACAGTGTTGTAAAAGGAGTTGAACATGTGATCCCGGTCGATGTTTATGTCCCGGGCTGCCCTCCACGTCCTGAAGCTTTATTATACGGAATGCTTCAACTTCAGCGAATGATTGAAACTCAGACCATTAAATCGAGGAAAGAGAGAAATAGCTCTCATGATTATAAATAATACCCGATAACTTCGGAAATCTGATCACCTATGGATAAATCACAACTTGGAGAATTTATTAAATCTTTAGCTAATGATCTGGAGATTAAGGAAGGCAAGCAATATCTTGAAGTGACTGTCCTTCCCTCCATGTTATATCAGCTGGCCAGACAACTAAGAGAAAAAGAAGAGTCTCAATTTGATTTTCTGTTTTGTCTCACGGGAGTAGATTATGGGGCTGATCTTGGTGTTATTTATCACCTGAGGTCAACTGTTTTTGACCATGTTGTAGTATTAAAAACCAGGACTTCTGACAGAGAAAACCCACTGCTCGATTCGGTAGCCGATATCTGGCGGACTGCTGATTTTCACGAAAGGGAAGTATATGATCTGCTTGGAATAAAATTTAAGAATCATCCTGATCTCAGGAGGCTATTCCTTGACAATTCATGGGGTTTTCCGCTAAGGAAGGACTATGTCGATGAGATAAATATCGTTACCAAGTAATATGGAAGAAAAAGATATAACCAGTCTCCCTGACGAACAACAGGAATACTTTATAAATATGGGACCACAGCATCCTTCAACACATGGAGTGCTGAGGCTTTTGGTTTCGCTGAAAGGTGAAATGGTGAAGAATATAGAACCTCATGTAGGATATATTCACAGCGGAATTGAAAAGATGTGCGAGAGTATAACCTATCCACAGATCATACATCTTACTGACAGGATGGATTACATATCTGCTCATATCAATAATGAGGCAGTTTGTCTTAATGTCGAAAAAGCTCTTGAGGTTGAAATTCCTGACAGGATAAAAGTTATCCGGACAATCATGTCGGAGCTTACACGTATTCAGTCACATCAGCTTTGGTGGGCCTGCTTCGGGATGGATCTTGGCGGCCTGACCTGTTTCTTTTACGGGTTACGTGACAGGGAGAAAATTCTGGATATTTTTGAGGAAACCTGTGGCGGACGAATGATAGTCAGCTATAATTGTCCTGGAGGGCTGATGTACGATATTCATCCTAATTTTCAGAAACGGGTTAAGGATTTCATCAAATACTTCAGGAAAATCCTGCCCGAGTATGATCAGTTGTTAACAGGCAATGTGATATTTCATGAACGCAGTAAAGGCATCGGCAGATTAACAAAAGAAGATGCAATATCCTTTGGTGTAACCGGACCCACCGGAAGAGCATCAGGATTTTCATGCGACGTTCGGAAGCATGAGCCTTACAGTGCATATGACAGGGTACAATTCAAAGAGATCCTGTTAACTGAAGGCGATACGTTCAGCAGGTATGTTGCCCGTATCGAAGAGATGTGGGAGTCGATGAATATCATTGAACAACTGATAGATAATATTCCGGAAGGACCTTTTGCAGTGAAGATGAAACCAATTATAAAATTACCGGAAGGTGAATATTATCAGAGGGTTGAGACTGCCCGTGGTGAGCTGGGAGTCTTTGTTATCAGCGACGGTAACAAGAATCCTTACCGCGTAAAATTCAGATCTCCTAACTTTTCAAACCTTTCAGTCCTTAATCACATTGCAAAAGGTTTCAAAATAGCTGACCTGGTTGCAATAGGCGGTTCGCTTGACTTGATTATACCTGATATTGACAGGTAAATCAAGACAAAAGACAAAAGTAAAAAAAAAAAGTAAAAAATATATGCTACCCGACACAGCCACAATAACTTCTTCCCCTTCACTATCAGTACCATGGTGGAAAGTTGTCTACGATTTTTCCGCTCTTACGGAATGGATCGACAAAAGCCTTCACAATGCCATGTCTCCTTTCTGGACTACCATTACAGAACTGTTGATAATAGGAGTGTTAATCCTGCTGTTCTATGCACTGGTTGGGCTTTTTCTGGTTTATGCTGAAAGAAAAGTATGTGCGTTCATGCAGAACAGGCTTGGACCGAACAGAGTCGGTCCTTTCGGGATTTTCCAGACTATAGCCGATCTTTTCAAACTGCTTTTTAAAGAGCTGATCCCTATAAAGAATGCCGATGGTTTTCTCTTCAACCTTGCTCCTTTTATAGTTATTATAGCATCATTTATGGCTATTGCGGCTATTCCATTTGCCAGGGGGTTGCATGCCATAGATCTCAATATTGGGGTCTTGTATGTTATCGCTGTTTCAGCCATGGGAGTTATCGGAGTACTTTTAGCCGGATGGTCAAGTAATAATAAGTATTCACTGATCGGTGCTATGCGGAGCGGAGCTCAGATCGTCAGTTATGAATTATCAGTCGGCCTGGCTCTAATTACAATTGTTGTACTAGCCGGCTCAATGCAATTATCAGTAATTGTTGAAGCTCAAAGAGATGGCTGGTTTATTTTTAAAGGTCATATTCCGGCTTTTATAGCTTTCATTATTTTTCTCGTATCGAGTACAGCGGAGACAAATCGCGGGCCCTTCGACCTTGCAGAAGCGGAATCAGAACTCACAGCAGGATATCACACAGAATACTCCGGAATAAAATTCGCTTTCTTTTTCCTGGCTGAATACATCAACATGTTTATTGTTGCTTCAATAGCAGCAACTGTCTTCCTCGGAGGATGGATGCCGTTTCATGTTGGTCACTGGGAAGGTTTTAACCACATAATGGATTTCATACCGCCTTTTATATGGTATATAGGAAAGACATTCTTTGTAATCTTCATTATGATGTGGTTCAAATGGACATTTCCCCGGTTGAGAATCGATCAGTTGCTTACACTTGAATGGAAATATTTGTTGCCGATCAACTTGGTCAATGTATTGATTATGGCATTTATAGTCCTTATGGGCTGGCATTTTTAATAGTAAATAACTATAAATATATATCTCTGAATGAGAAGTATAATAAATTATCTGAAAGAAATAATACTTGGGGTGTGGTCACTTCTGAAAGGTATGAAAGTGACAGGATCATACTTTTTCAGACCGGGTACCATTGTGACTCAGAAATACCCTTCAAACCGTAAAGATCTTGTAATGTTCGAACGTTTCAAAGGTGAGGTGGTGATGCCCCATAATGAAAAGAATGAACACAAGTGTACCGGTTGTGGAATCTGCGAATTAAACTGTCCGAATGGTACGATTGAAATTATCTCAAAATCGATTATTACCGAAGATGGCAAAAAGAAGAGAGCTATAGATAAACATATCTACAGGTTAGGTATGTGTACATTTTGTGGGCTATGTGTTAAGACTTGTCCTTCTAATGCACTTGCTTTCGATCAGAAATTTGAACATGCCGTCTTTAACAGAGCACTTCTTATAAAAACATTAAATAAACCAGGTTCACAATTAATGAAAGGAGTTGAATAATGGCTGCTAATCAGATAATGTTTGTTATTTTTTCTGCAATGATTGTTGTCTTTTCAATTTTGACAGTTACCAGTCGTAGAATCCTGAGAGCAGCTGTATATCTTCTGTTTGTGCTGGTTTCAACTTCAGGTCTCTATTTCATGCTGAATTTTCAGTTTCTTGCCGCGGTTCAGCTTTCTCTATATGCAGGCGGGATAGTTGTTTTGATCATCTTTTCAATTCTCCTTACAAGCCATATAAGTCAGAAGTTTGAATCTTCGGGTTGGAAGAAAAATATATTCTCAGCCCTTGCTGCCCTCACAGGAGCTATCCTCTCAATTATAACAATTCTCGATTATAAATTTTCTGCAACTACGGAGGCAGCTAAAGAGGTTAACATGAGGTTAATAGGGAAAAGCCTGCTGTCGGTTGATTACGACGGATATGTACTTCCATTTGAGGTTATTTCAGTATTACTACTTGCAGCTATGGTTGCCGCAATAGTAGTCGCTAAAAAAGGAGCTCCAAAAATAACAGGGTTACCAAAAATAAATCAGTAATAAAATGAACACAGGTATACCAATTCAATACTTTTTAATTCTGGCAACAATAATGTTCTTCACAGGAGTTTATGGATTCCTGACACGCCGGAATCTGATCACTATCCTCATGTCGGTGGAATTAATTTTAAATTCAGTAAATATAAATTTTCTGGCTTTCAACCGGTTTCTCTATCCGCATAAGCTGGAAGGAATGTTTTTCAGTCTGTTTATCATTGCTGTGGCAGCTTCAGAGGCTGCGGTAGCAATTGCCATAATAATCAATATTTACAGACGATTTACGACCATAAATGTGGAAGATGTTAATGAAATGAAATTTTAAAACGATTTGCAGTATGCTGTGAGTGGTGCAAGATCATTATAACTTTAAAACATTACGAGACTTATAATATGATAAATTTTAATTATACACTCTGGATTCTGCTACTCCCCTTTCTCATGTTTATATTTCTGGGACTGGCAGGGCACAAGTATTTTCCAAAGATCTCAGGTATATTGGGAACATGCGGACTGGCGATAATTACGGTTCTGTCGTATATTACTGCCTACAAATACTTTTTTTCAAGTGAAAAGATAGATGGAGCATATCAGAAAATAATAGCTTTCAATTTTACATGGCTTCAATTTACTGATAAGCTTCATATAGATATCGGAGCTCTGCTTGATCCCATTTCGGTAATGATGCTGGTTGTCATTACAACAGTATCATTCATGGTTCATATATACAGCCTGGGGTATATGAAAGGAGAAAAAGGATTTGAACGATTCTTTTCGTTTCTGTCTCTTTTCAGTTTCTCTATGCTGGGATTGGTTTTGGCAACAAATATTTTCCAGATGTACATTTTCTGGGAACTTGTTGGTGTCTCCTCATTTCTACTTATCGGATTCTATTATCAGAAACCATCAGCTGTGAGAGCCTCAAAAAAGGCATTTATTGTTACAAGGTTCGCAGATCTTGGATTTCTTATCGGTATTCTTATATTATCATTTAACACAAAGACATTTGATTTTATAACCCTTACAAATCCGACAGGAACAGCCATTACTCAGGGTGGTGGAATTGCATTCCTGGGCCTTTCTGTTATGACCTGGTCAATGATTTTCGTATTTATGGGTGGTGTTGGTAAATCGGCGATGTTCCCGTTTCATATCTGGCTTCCCGATGCAATGGAAGGGCCTACACCAGTCTCGGCACTTATCCATGCTGCAACAATGGTTGTAGCAGGCGTCTATCTTGTTGCAAGAATGTTTCCCATTTACGCTATTGCCGCACCTGTGGCACTTAATGTAGTCGCATATGTCGGAGCTTTTTCTTCACTCTTTGCAGCGATTATAGCCTGTACACAAACTGATATTAAAAGGGTTTTGGCATATTCCACAATGTCGCAGATCGGATATATGATGCTTGCTCTCGGAGTAGCAAATTATGGAGGACATGAGGGTTTAGGTTATATGGCATCAATGTTCCATCTGTTTACACATGCAATGTTTAAAGCATTGCTTTTCCTTGGAGCCGGTGCAATAATACATGCTGTTCACAGTAATTATATGACTGATATGGGAGGTCTTCGTAAGTATCTGCCTGTTACTCACATTACTTTTTTAATAGCTTGTCTTACCATTGCCGGAATACCACCTTTTTCAGGCTTTTTCAGCAAAGACGAAATTCTCGCAGCTGCTTTCCACAGCAATAAATTACTGTTCGCTGTCGAATATGCAGTTGCCGGTATTACCGCATTTTACATGTTCAGGCTTTATTTTAGTATTTTCTGGGGAAAAGATACTCAGTATCACCATACTCCGCATGAAGCTCCTGCAACTATGACAATTCCATTAATAATTCTCGCTATCGGATCGGTAGTCGCAGGTTTTATACCTTTTAATCAACTGGTTACTTCCGACGGCAAAATCATTGATAGTGAAATTGAGCTGATGATAGCTATACCTTCAGTCCTGATTGGTCTGCTGGGAATTGGAATTGCCTATTTAATGTACTATAAAGAAAGTTCTATACCTGAAAGGCTGGCAGTTACATTTAAGTATAGTTACAAATGGGCGTACAATAAGTTTTATATGGATGAACTTTATCTTTTTGTTACAAAAAAGATCATTTTCAGGTTTATATCGGAGCCTGTTGCATGGTTCGACCGTCATGTCGTAGATGCCACAATGAATGCTATTGCAAGTGTAACCCAGGGTGTTTCTTTCAGAATAAGAGGATTTCAATCAGGCCAGTTACAGAAATATGCTTTTGTTTTCATTACAGGAACTATCATGCTGGCGATATTATTTATATACCTGTGGAAATAACTGATTATTTGAAAAAAGACTTTTAATTATGGATATTTTATCTCTGTTTGTAGTAATTCCGGTCTTAACAATTACCGCAATCCTGCTCTTAAAAGATACGCGTCAGGTTCGATTGGTCTCGGCATTTGGAATGGGCCTGCAATTAATAATGGCTGCAGTACTTTTATACTTATATCTTAGTGCCCGCCACGCCGGTAATCTCGATGAGATGTTATTTGTGAAAGATCATTTGTGGTTTAAAAGTCTTAATATCCATTATGCTGTTGGTGTGGATGGCATTTCAGTTGCTATGCTATGCCTGACCTCTCTGGTTGTTTTTGCCGGGATTTTTGCCTCCTGGGAAGTTGAGTTTCTCAGAAAAGAGTTTTTTGTTTCCCTGATACTCCTTGCGACGGGTGTTTTCGGATTTTTTATCTCTATCGATCTCTTTACCATGTTCCTGTTCTACGAGCTTGCTGTCATACCAATGTATCTACTGATAGGAATATGGGGTACCGGTCCGAAAGAGTATTCGGCAATGAAACTTACACTCATGCTAATGGGTGGATCGGCTCTGCTCCTTGTCGGTTTGCTGGGAATTTATTTTAATTCTTCCCCTGATGGAAGCCGGCTCACATTTAACATTCTTGAGATTTCAAAAGTTGTTATCCCGCTTGCTGCACAGAGAATATTTTTTCCACTTACATTCGTAGGATTTGGAGTACTTGGTGCATTATTCCCTTTTCACACATGGTCGCCCGATGGTCATGCATCTGCTCCTACAGCTGTTTCGATGTTACATGCCGGTGTTCTGATGAAACTCGGTGGTTACGGTGCTTTCAGGGTAGCTATCTTCCTGATGCCTGAAGCAGCTCATGAATTATCATGGATTTTTATTATACTTACTTCTATCAGTGTCATTTACGGAGCATTCGGAGCTATTGCACAGAAGGATCTTAAATATATCAATGCTTACTCCTCGGTAAGCCATTGCGGACTGGTATTGTTCGCTGTACTGATGATGAATCAGACAGCCATGAACGGAGCAATAATCCAGATGATCTCTCACGGTTTGATGACAGCACTCTTCTTTGCTCTGATTGGGATGGTTTACGGACGCACTCATACAAGAATGATTTATGAGATGGGTGGATTGATGAAGGTCATTCCATTTTTGTCTGTATGTTATGTAATTGCAGGTCTGGCTTCACTGGGACTTCCCGGACTCAGCGGTTTCGTTGCTGAGATGACAATATTTGTAGGAGCTTTCCAGCATCCTGAACTTTTCTATCGTATCGTGACCATACTGGCGGTCTCTTCAATAGTTATAACAGCAGTATATATCCTGCGGGTAATCGCAATTCTATTGCTCGGGCCCACTACAAATGAGCATTTTGAACATCTTCCCGATGCTAAATGGTTTGAGAAGATTTCAGTGGTCACATTGATAGGGTCTGTAGCTGCAATAGGTCTGGCACCTTTCTGGCTATCATCAATGATTGGAACAAGCCTTCACCCTATTATTGAAAAGATACTTGCACTTAATCCATTTTGAACTGTCTATTTATAAATGTTTTGGATAATATTATAATATGAGCTTAGGTACTTTCTTAATAATGCGTCACGAACTGCTGTTAATTGCTGCAGCTCTTCTTGTATTGATTGCTGAGATATTCTGGAAACCTGATAAAAAGAGTAGTTTAAGTCTTTTTTCAATAATCCTTTTAGGGATTATAACAATCATTGGCTTCCTGCCTTCTCCGGCAGGACCTCTCTTCGGAGGAATGTACATTTCTTCAGGAACCCGGCTTCTCATGAAAAATATTCTGAATATAGGTGCATTGCTTGTATTTATTCAGTCTGTTACATGGCTTAAGAAAGAAGAGAATTCTGAAAAAATAAGCGAGTATTTTCTATTACTCATTTCAACCCTGGTGGGAATGAATTTCATGATTTCAGCTGGTCATTTCCTGATATTCTATATCGGAATTGAACTTGCAACAATTCCGATAGCGGCTCTTTCGGCATTCGATCGTTATAGAAACAAATCTGCCGAAGCAGGTATAAAGCTCATCCTGTCATCTGCATTATCATCAGGTATTCTCCTATATGGTTTATCAATGATTTACGGGACTACCGGTTCAATGTATTTCAGTGAAGTTGCCACGCTATTTCATAATAGTGGTCTTCAGATACTCGGTTTTATCTTCTTTTTTGCAGGAATGGCCTTTAAAATTTCTATTGTCCCCTTTCATCTGTGGACAGCCGATGTATATGAAGGTTCACCAATAAATATAACATCGTATCTTTCTGTTATATCAAAAGGGGCAGCTGTGTTTATTTTAATGATTATCCTCTTTACAGTTTTTCCTGTTATACTGGCAACCTGGCAAAAGACAATTTTTGTTACCTCCGTTCTGACTATGACAATTGGTAATCTTTTTGCCATCCGGCAACAGAATCTTAAGCGTTTTCTTGCATTTTCATCGATATCGCAGGCAGGATATATTCTCTTAGGGATAATAGGAGGAAATCAGCTGGGTATGGCCTCAGTTATTTATTATATCCTGGTTTACATTTTTTCAAATTTAGGCGCATTCGGTGTGGTAACAGCTATATCCAATGCAACCGGAAAGGAAAGTATTGATGACTATAATGGTCTATATCATACTAACCCGAAACTCAGCCTGATTATGACTCTGGCACTATTTTCACTGGCAGGTATCCCTCCTGTTGCAGGTTTTTTCGGAAAGTTCTTCCTATTCACTGCAGCTGCGCAAAAAGGGTTCTATCTTCTTGTATTTATTGCTGTTCTTAATACAATCATTTCATTATTTTACTATCTCCTGGTAGTGAAGGCAATGTTTATCAACAAAAGCGAAAATCCAATTGGTACATTTAAAAGTGACTTCTCAACCAGGCTAGCTCTTGGGATCTGTGTAGCCGGTATAGTTGTCAGCGGTTTTGCAAGTATTATCTTTGAGGCAATAAGAAATTTAAGTTACGGAGTATAAATAAAGACAAAAGAAAAACCCAAAGAACTGTCACAGAGAAACACAGAGAAGCACAGAGGTACACAGAGATAAATTAAGAGAATATAGCTTCCTCTTGGAGGGGTTGGGGGTAAAAAAAAGTAGAAAAGAACAAAATAAGCAAAAAGATATGGCCATAAATAACGCAAAACATATTATAGGAGAGATTGATGGCATTCGTTGTACGATTGTTGAGACCGGTGCCACACTCGAGCGCAGTGCTTTCCTGATTGATCTTTTAAGTTTCAATAACCTGGAAGTAAAAGAAATTCAGGAAGTATCTGAGGTGCCTGGTGAAGAATTGAAATTTACAGTAGGCGTTACAGATCTTATCTTTAATCCTGTATTCGCAATTTATGAACGTCAATTGAAAACCAGGGAAGGAGCATTTGTCACTCCGGGTTACTGGAAACAGGAATGTATCGAATGCGATCCACGCTACTGGATGCGGAGAAAATAAGTTTTTACCTTTATTGATTTAAAGAAACTACACAAAAGGATTCTGCTTGTACCAGTAGTGCCGGCCTCTCTTTCGTTTCTATAAACTATCATTATTCCAGATTTCCCAGGCTTTTTCAGCCTGAGAATACAGCATCGTAATTCCACTTATAGTTGAGCATCCCTGCTCTGCTCCTAACCTGAGAAAGGTTGTAATTTCAGGATTATAAACAAGATCGAACAAAATGTGCGTCTTATTAAGCATTTTGTAGTTTATTTCCGGTCTGCTTTCAATATTTGGGAACATTCCCAGAGGAGTAGTATTTATGATCAGTTGTGTACGGCCAATAAAGCCTGAATCAATATCAGAATAAACGAGTATTCCGGGTTTTCTTTTTCTCGAAACCCGATCGATGTTTAATCCAAATTTTTTAAGCACATGACAAACAGCTCTCGAACTTCCTCCTGTACCAAAAACAAGAGCATTTCTAACGTTTTCTTTGATGAACGGAAGGAGGGTATCTCTAATGCCGGTTACATCGCTGTTATAACCGTACAATTTTATCTGCCCTTCATGTCTACGAATCTTTATGACATTAACGGCACCTATCACAGCAGCTTCAGATTCAATTACATCAAGAAACCGGAATATTTCTGACTTGTACGGTATAGTAATATTAAGTCCGGTCAGCTGTTGATCCGAAACAATTAATTCCCTGAACTCATCAAGATTCTTTAAAGGGTAGTTTTCATAGGAACAATCACTGATGTGTTCGGTAATAAATTTTTCAGTAAAGTATTTTTTGGAAAATGAATGACCTAAGGGATATCCAATGAGACCAAATTTTCTCATTTTCAGTTGGTTGTTTTATGATCCTGATGAATTGCCGTATTTTTTAATTACTGTTTCATTTCTTCGGGAAGAAACTGAAAAAATGTGTCTCCACGAAGTCCCAGGCGTAATGATTCCAAAGGTATTATTTCGTGTGGCGCAATATTTCCAAGGTTAACATTTGCTCCAAAATTTTTAATAAACCATGCCTGTTGCGATTTTAAAGGTGCTTCCCATATGACATTTTCCAGTTTAACATGTTCAGCAATTCCGCAGATTATCTCATTATTGATAGAGCCATCTTCATTATAAATTCCGGTGGTACCCGACTCACGGGCTTCAGCGATAACCTTAACAGATCCTGCACCTAATTCAGATTTCATCATGGCTACCCATTCTTCAGGAGTATAGATAACATCTTTTTTCTTGGAACCTACTTCTGAAATTACAGTTCCTCTCTCTGCAAGTCTGGCTATGTACTCAAGCTTCCTTTTATGTTCAATGTCGAATGACCCGTCAGAAACCTCAACCAGATCGACTTCGTTCTTATCAAGGAAATCTATAAACTCAGTGAACATATTTCTTATGATAAACGCTTCAAAAAGGGTGCCGCCAAAGTAGGGTATTGCACCTGCGTTCTTATAAATGGCTATCTTCTTTTCGTATCCGGGCGTTATCAACGATGTTCCAAAGCCAAGCTTAACATAATCGGTGTACTCACTGCCAACAGACATAAAATCTTCTGCTTCTCTTATACTCAGTCCCTTATCCATTACCATCGTGATACCTGAATTCCTTGGTTTTAATGGCCTATCGGGTATAAACGGAAGAAGCTTTACCATATGTCAGTTAGTTTAATAAAAAGTCAAATGAGGTCGTTACTCTCCAGAAGCTTTTTAATCTTACGCGTGAAGAGTTTGGGTGGAAAGATATCTTCAAACTCTGAAAAGAGTTCTTTATCAAGATTTAATGCGGTTGAGAGGTGGCGATAAGCTTTTTCAGTATTCCCGGTATTCAGGTAAAATGATGAAAGCAGATAGTTTATACCAGGTACATCGCCAGTTACTTTATAGGCATGTTCGAGGTAAGGAAGAGCTTTAACGGCGAGTCCGTCTTTCAGAATAATTGACCCAAGGTCTGCCCATACTTCATCATAATAAGAATCGAGTTTAAGAGCTTCCCTGAAACATCGTAATGCTTCTTTTTTCTCTCCTTTGGAATAATGAGCTTTACCCAAAAGATACCAGATTTCGGGATTCTCATCATCGAGACGGACAGCTTTCCTGAAAAAGATCAGACTGTCGTCGGTATTTCCGGTATTTAATGCGATTACACCCAGACCGAACCATGGATCAGCAAATTCAGGAGCCAGTTCAATAGCTTCCTGATAATATTTGCGTGCCATGATAACCTCTCCAATTTTTTCGTAACATTCTGCAAGATAAGTCATGGCTTCAAAGCTCTCAGGTTCATTTTCAAGGTATTCATGATAAACAGGAATTGCATCGGAATACCTTTCCAGATTGCTTAGAATATTTCCTTTATTAAATATGGCAAAAGTATTCTGGGAATTAATAGCCAGAGCATAATCATAAGCTTCCATAGCTTTATCGTACGATTCAAGCTTATTATAAATAATTCCAAGGTTATACCATGCACTATCTGAAAATGGTTCTTCTTCAAGATATTTAAGATAGTATTTAATACTGTTCTCATAATCCTCAATCTTCTCGTAGGCATAAGCCATATCATAAAGATGAGCCTTGAATTCCGGTTCCATATCAATGAGCTTCTCCATATAAGGAATCAGATGCTCATAATAATTTAAATTTTGTAAGACTGACGTTATAGCAAAAAGGATGTTTTCCACATCCTCGGTATCGAGGGTCAATGAATAATCAAACATTTTTTTTGCCCCCTGAATATCTCCAAGCATGCCGAACGCTGTTCCTTTGGCAATGTATATTTCATGATTTCCGGGTTCAATACTTTCAAGTTTCTTTAAAAGCCTCAGGGCTTCAACAGCTCTTCCTTTATCGAGAAGGACTCGGGCTTTTCTCAATTGTATAGAAACCGAATTCGGATGTTGTTCACTCGCTAAGGTTGCGGCTTCAAAAGCCTTTAATGAATTATTACTCTCAATATAATAATCTATAATCGTCTCAAATTCAATGACATCAAAAAAATAATTCTCATTATTTTTCCTCATTCTCTCAAACTTCTGTACTGCATGCTTCACCTCTTCCTCATAGGAAAACCCATACTTATCATCTTCCATGGCTCACAAAAATATAGTTACAAAATTAATACTATTTTTAACAAGGGTGTTTACACAGATACTCAATTATTAACATTTTAACATTTTTTTAACCATTTGACAAACAATTAAGTACAAAATAAATGCTTATATTCTTGTTTTTTTTGGTAAGCAGACGCAACCTGCAGTCCAAAATACTCATCTATTATTTGTAAAACGATATTTCTTAAAAAATCATACCCTATTTACCCTAGAATTAACCTAAATTCTATCTTCGAAGAACCGGGCGACCTCCCGGTTTTTCATTTTATATTAATATATTTGTATTGATACCTCCTTAAAATACATTTGCATGAAAAAATCAGGATATATCAATCTAATAAAAGGAGTGGTTAGTTTCATACTTGTCTTGTTTTTTCAGACCGGTTGTAAAAAAGCTGAAAATCACATAAAATATCCCCTCGGTACTTTTCCTGATTCTGTCATTAATATAGCTGATATTAACTCTGCATATGATGATTACAACCTGGCACTTTATCAGATTGGCCGGACTATGCCCATCATATTTTCAAGCAACAGGGAAAGCTCCGGGGGACAATTTGACCTTGTACAGGCAAGTATATCATATTTATTCGATCAGACCTCCGGAGTGTTTGGATTTGGATCTCAGATGACTACTGACCCATTCCTTGACAAACTTATAGGGAAAGCAAAAACAACTGGAAATGATTTTGGTCCATACCGGTTATTCAGTACTGTAGATGGTTTTGAGTACCTTTTACTCTCTTCAGTAAACCCTGCCGGGAATCTGGATTTTTATTATCTCAAAAACGAGCCGGTGTCAGGTTCTGATTTACCTGCTGTATCGGGACCTTTTCCGATTAAACTCATGAACACGGATTCTGATGACGCATATATATGCTTTAATTTTGGTCAGGATACAGCTTATTTTTCATCTGGCAAGGATGGAAAATTCGACATTTTTTATCTGAATAAACCTGCAGATAAAGATCTGACATCCTGGTTTAATCTTGATTACGCTCTTCCGGTAAAGGAGGATAACATTAACAGTCCTGATGATGATAGATGTCCGTTCATATACAAAAATATTATGGTATTTACATCTAACAGGTCCGGAGGTTTAGGTGGTTATGATTTATACTATTCGATTTTAAAAGGCGGCAAATGGAGCTCTCCAGTCAATTTTGGTCCCCGTATAAATACTGCCTCTGATGAATTCAGACCAGTTATTGGTTATGATCCTGATTTTACAAATAAATTTCTGATGTTTTCTTCCAACAGACCGGGCGGTAAAGGAGGGTACGACCTCTATTTCACCGGATTTGATATTCCTTCAAAATAATGAAAAAATTCCCTGCGAGCAATTCAATCCCTTTTTGCTGCAATAAGAGTGTTACGCAAGAGTGATACTCTTGTCATTGGTCCTACGCCGCCTGGTACAGGAGTAATAAAAGAACATTTAGGTGCTACATTTTCGAAATCGACATCTCCGACAAGTTTAAATCCCGATTTGGTATCCTTGCTGACAACACGGGTAGTTCCGACATCAATCACCACAGCTCCGTCCTTAACCATATCTCCTCTGATAAAAGCCGGAGAACCGATTGCCGAAATTATAATATCAGCCTGGCTGACAATATCCTTTATGTTTTTGGTTCGGCTGTGAACAACGGTAACTGTAGCATCCATGCCTTTCTGTGATAGTAGTATACTTACGGGTCTTCCTACTATATTACTTCGTCCGATTACAACACAATTCCTGCCGGATGTTTCAATGCCGTACCGTCTGATAAGTTCTACTATACCGTATGGAGTTGCCGGCAGATAACCGGGAAGGCCGATAACCATCTTCCCGATATTAACGGGGTGAAAACCGTCTGCATCCTTTTGTGGATCAATAGCTTCAATTACCTTATTTTCTGATATATGTGATGGTAACGGTAACTGAACGATGAATCCATCCACATCGTGATCATTATTGAGTTCTGTTATTTTTTCAAGTAAAACAGTCTCGGTAATCTCTTTCCCGAATCTTATAATAGTTGATTTGAAGCCGACCTCTTCGCAATCTTTTACCTTATTTGCAACATAGGTTTCGCTAGACCCGTTGTTACCTACAAGTATTGCAACCAGATGCGGAATCTTTTTCCCTGCTGCTTTCAGATTTGCTACTTCTTCAGCAATTTCCTTTCTGATTTCAGAAGCTACCTTCTTACCATCAATAATTTTATACATATTATCTGTTATTTTCTTCCCATCAGTTTAGCGGCATTTCCACCTTTAGTCATCATCTTCATCATTCGTTTGGTTTCATCGAATTGTTTCAGAAGCTTATTCACCTCCTGAACACTTGTTCCGCTTCCGGTAGCTATTCTTTTCCTCCTGCTGCCATTAAGAACGACGGGATTGATCCGTTCTTCAGGTGTCATACTTCTGATAATTGCTTCAATACCTCTGAACGCGTTATCATCTATATCGAGATCTTTTACAGCTTTTCCTACTCCGGGGATCATAGCCATGAGGTCTTTTACATTCCCCATCTTTTTTATCTGCTGTATCTGTGTGATAAAATCGTTAAAATCGAATTGATCTTTAGAGATTCTCTTCTGAAGTTTTCTTGCCTCCTCCGTGTCGTATTGTTCCTGTGCTTTTTCAACAAGCGAAACTATATCACCCATACCCAGGATTCTGTCGGCCATCCTTTCAGGGTAGAATATATCAATAGCTTCCATTTTCTCACCGGAACTTACAAATTTGATAGGTTTATTGACTACCGATTTAATCGAAAGTGCAGCTCCTCCCCTTGTATCTCCATCGAGTTTTGTCAGAACAACTCCATCAAAATCAAGCCGTTCATTAAATTCCTTTGCTGTATTTACTGCATCCTGACCAGTCATGGAATCGACTACGAATAGAATTTCATGGGGATTAACCGCATCTTTTACAGAAGTTATCTCTTTCATCATCTCCTCATCAATAGCAAGTCGGCCCGCGGTATCAATTATGACCAGATCATAGCCTGTCTTTTTTGCCTCTTTCACGGCATTACGGGCAATAACGATCGGGCTCATGTTTCCATCTTCAGTATATACCGGGACTTCGATCTGTGTACCTATGATCTTTAACTGCTCTATTGCAGCCGGTCTGTATACATCACAGGCTACAAGAAGCGGGTTTTTTCCTCTTTTGGTTTTTACCCATTTGGCAAGTTTACCACTAAAAGTTGTTTTTCCTGATCCCTGAAGTCCTGCTATAAGAATAATTGACGGATTTATTTTAATATTAAGGTCGGTCTTATCGCCTCCCATTAATTCAACTAGTTCATCATGAACGATTTTAACCATCATCTGTGACGGGTTAACCGAATTGAGAACTTCCTGACCTATTGCTTTCTGTTTGACAGTATCGGTGAATTGTTTTGCGATTTTAAAGTTAACATCCGCATCGAGTAATGCCCTGCGGACCTCTTTAAGTGTCTCAGCAATATTTATTTCAGATATTCTGCCCTGTCCTTTTAGAAGTTTAAAGGATTTCTCCAGCCGTTCACTTAAATTTTCAAACATAAATTTTTAGAATAAATAAAATAAATAAATTTCTTTATATTGTCCCAATGCCCCCTGTCCCGCTGACGCGGGACTTCCCCCATAAGGGGGACTAATTCGGTGATGTTATATTAATCACACTATATTTCAGCGAATTAGCCCCCCTTAGGGGGGTTGGGGGCCTACATTCTTTCAGGCATTTCAATACCTAAAAGCCACATTCCTGTATAAATAATCTCACTTGTAACCTTTGATAATACCAGCCTGAAATTTCTTATTTCTTCATCAGCTTCTCCGAGGATAGTAAAATCGTGATAAAACTGATTATATTCCCTGGAAAGCTCATAGCAATAATTCGCGATTAAAGCCGGACTAAAGCCCGTTGCTGCTGCTGAAACTGTTTCAGAGAATTTCCGTAACAGTTTTATCAGTTCAATTTCCTTAGGACCTGTTTTTAATCCCGAAAATAGTATTTTTTCAGTATTAATTCCCATCTGTTCGGCTTTCCGGAATACTGATTTTATTCTTGTATAAGTATATTGAATAAACGGACCTGTATTCCCATTGAAATCTATTGATTCTGCAGGATTAAATGTCATGTTTTTCCTGGGATCAACTTTAAGTATATAATATTTAAGTGCACCCATCCCAATTTTCCTGAAGATATCTTCTTTTTCCTCGTCAGAAAAGTCAGATAGTTTACCAAGTTCCAAAGAGACTTCCTTCGCGGTCATCTGCATCTCCTGTATCAGATCATCTGCATCGACTATAGTTCCTTCACGTGATTTCATCCTGCCTTCAGGAAGTTCGACCATACCATAGGAAAAATGGATAAGTCCATCTGCCCAGGCATAGCCCATTCTTTTGAGTATAGCTTTAAGTACCTGGAAATGATAATTTTGTTCATTCCCAACAACATAAATATTCTTATCAAAACTATAGTCATTATGTCGGCCAACAGCTGTTCCCAAATCCTGGGTCATATAGACCGCAGTACCATCAGAGCGTAATAACAGTTTCTGGTCCATTCCTTCCGGAGTGAGATCAGCCCATATTGAACTATCTTCATTTCTGTAAAGGATGTTTTCCTTTAAGGCATTCAGAACGATATCTTTCCCTGCTTTATAGGTATCTGATTCGTAGTAGATCTTATCAAAATCAACCCCGAGTCTTTTATAAGTCTCATCAAATCCTGCATATACCCAGGAGTTCATCATTTTCCATAAACTGAAGACTTCTTTATCACCTGCCTCCCATTTCAGAAGCATATCCCTGGTTTCTCTCATGAGCGGAGCTGAGTTTTTTGCTTCCGCTTCATCCATACCATCATTTATAAGTTTTTCAACCTGAATTTTATAATTCATCTCAAATAAAACATAGTATTTCCCTACCAGGTGATCTCCTTTCATACCTGATGACTCAGGTGTTTCTCCGTTTCCGAATTTTTGCCATGCCAGCATCGATTTACAGATATGGATTCCACGGTCATTAATAATATTTGTTTTTATTACTTTGTGCCCGCAACCTGACAAAATACGATAGAGAGAAAATCCAAGAAGGTTGTTCCTGATATGTCCCAGGTGTAATGGTTTGTTTGTATTTGGTGAAGAGTATTCAACGAGTATTGTTTCAGGATTTGAAACCTTACAATGTTCGAGATGGTCCTTCTCAACCGATAGCTTTCTGAAAAACTCAACCCACCAGGCATCAGAGATTTCAAGGTTCAGGAATCCTTTTATGACATTAAAGCCTGAAATTGCCGTGAAGTTATCTTTAAGATAT
>Ga0302209_10000357_pt1 | contig 21416 bp, 29 predicted proteins | sample II_Fen_E3_1_FD_194574 | JGI IMG/M metagenome (GOLD analysis project Ga0302209, IMG submission 194574) | Peat permafrost microbial communities from Stordalen Mire near Abisko, Sweden - II_Fen_E3_1 | ecosystem: Environmental > Terrestrial > Soil > Wetlands > Permafrost | place: Sweden: Abisko...
CTATGTTCATAATCATGCTCTTCTTGAATTAGAATAAATTGTTTTGATTCTAACATTTTAGCTAACTCTGCTGGTGAATTAATATAAGTAATTAAATCAGTGCTAGAAATTTCATCAATAATAGTCCCTGTTACATAATTATAATTATTTTCAGTATATGGTGATTTAATTAATTCATTAAGTGTTACTTTAACCCTCATATGCAGCATCTCCTATTATTTTATATCAACAACAATACCTCTATTGATAGAAGATATTACCTGTGCTAATTGCATACATGCAGAACTGTTACCACTAGGTATTGATAAAACAGCACCATTAGATTTCCTTATTTCAATCTTTTTGCCTATGCCTACCCAAATCAATAATGCAGCACCAATGAAAAATAGTGGATTAATAAATCCAAGTAGTGCAAATATAATACCAAATATCATATCACTGATATCAAAGATCCTTACTACTCTTATTGAAGCAATATCCATTATATTATGAATCGTAGCTATAGGTTTACTTTTAAACCAATAAAGATGTATTTTTTGTTGTTGAAGTTTTAATGTTGAATTAATTATACTTACTTCAGAACACATATGACTAATATCAAGTCTACCTAAACTTTTATGCCTCATAAAAGCAAATTCTAATGATTGTACTGGTGATGATGTAGTTATTAATTCTTTACCACACTTAGGGCAGAATGCTGCTGATTTAGTAACCTCTTTACCACATTTTCTACAGAATATTGTATTTTCCATAATAAACTCCTCCTAAAATTTTAATTATATTTACTAATAAATCTATTAAATTCAATAATACTTTTAAATTTTCCAGTAAAATCATCTTTTAAATATATTACTTTTACAATTTTACTCTTTTCAAATACACATCTTCTATTATATTCTTCAACATTTAATCTTCTATCTCCACCATGTATTATACCTCCAATATCAGTTGTTGATAAATGAACTATATTATCAACATCTACATAAACTACATATAAAGTATATATACCTATATAGTCTATTAATAATACAACATCACCTAAAGTAGTTATTGCTAATGCTTCAGGAGTATATGTTAATGGTAATGCTGTACGATCATTTATTATTTTATAATTATTTTTTATTAGATTATTTATAATATCATACATTACACATAGCCCTTGTATTTGAATTTCATTTAATTCTTCCATTAGAATTCCCCCATTAATTAAATATCTTTATTATGTTTCTTTCTTTTCTGTCTACATTTATAGCATCTCTTAGGAACGCATAAATCTTTAATATGCCAGTATGATTCTCTTTCAAAAAATACTTCTCTACAATCTTTACAAACAATTAATGTAAATATTTCACCATTTACATATTCAGTAATGAAATATTCAAATAAAAATCTAAATCCAGAAAATAATTCAAAACTATATATAGAAACATTATCATTTTTATTTCTATCATATACCTTATAATATTGCTCTTCTAATTTTGCTTGTTTTTGATCATCAATAGATGATATTATTTTTTCAAAAGTCTCAATATTTAATCCATATATATGTATTAGCATTTGTATCATTTCATATATTGGCTGTATTGAAAAACGATGCATATTCCAAAGAGCTTCAGTTTCCATTTCTGCATTTTGCCATGCAATATTAACTAACCATTTTAAAAAATCTTCTTCATTATACTTTAAAGATGGTATCTTTTTTTCTTTTATATTGTATAGTTCATTTTGTATAAAATACATTTTAATATCTCCTCTTAGTAGTTTATAATTTTTTTATGAATAAAGATAACTACTAACTTTTATTCATTATTATAATATATAATTATAATGATTAAGTCTTACAAATTATAGTTTTTATATTTAAACTATATAATAATCAATATAATAACTTAAGGAGAGTGAATAATATGGCATACACTAATAATATGAGTGAATTAATTTCAAAAATAGAAATTAAACTTGGGACTAGACCATTAAATTTACCAGAATATCTTAGAAAAGATAAATGGCCTGATATAATAAGTTTATTATCATTAACAACTTTTAGTAGATATATACCTCATAAATTTCCAGTAACATTAAGTCAATCAAATAGAAAGAATGGATATTTTTTAATTGATGAAGATTTAATACCTAGTGATATGAAGATACTAGGAGTAAGGGATATAAGATGGCAAGAATTTGGTGCAAGTTCAGTATCTAATACACAATCATTTGGTATATATGATTTCTTTGCTAATGCAAGTTCATTTGCATTAGATGATATTGCAATGGTTCAAATGAAAGCAGATCAGGTATCTTTATTTAATAATGGAATATTTCTTGAATTTGAAGCTCCAAATAAAGTTAAATTATTAAGTTCAGCTGGAGCAGATATGTCAATGACAGTTCCTGAATTTAAAATAGATGTTTTCTTAAAACATCCAGACAATCTAATGACTATATCTCCAACACAAATGGAACTTTTTGAAGATTTAGCAACTGCTGATGTTGCTGGATATTTATATAATGAATTAAAATGGTATGATCAATTAGAAACCGTATATGCAAATATAGATTTAAAATTATCAGATTTACAAGATAAAGCTTCTAAGAGAGATGATGTAATGGCTACATTGAAAGAATCTTACGTATCAGCTGGTAATCAAAATCAGCCTATAATGTATACAGTATAGAGGAGGAATAATCTATGTATTATTACATGCTAAAAATAACTAGTATTTATCAAACTAGTCTTGATATGGTAGTTTTAAATTTAATAAATACAACTACTGCTAATGCGGGATTGCAATATGTATCAGTTAATGCATATGATTCTTATAATGGAAGTGGAATATTTAATGGTTCAGGCACTTCATGGTGGGCTAGAACTTATATGTTTCCAGCTTATTTAATATTTTCATCAAATGTATTAGTATCTAATCTAAATATTAATTGTGGATATGGTCAAATTGCTAATGGTGCTATAATAAAAGATTTTTCATTATATGTAAGTAAAACTTTATTATCATATACTGACGTTAATTGGAAATTAAAATTATCTGGTACTATGGGTAATATATTTGGATATCAAACAATTAAAATAAGTAATAATCTATATCTAATTAAACAATATTCAACCTATTATTCTATTAAACCAGCATATTATGATGCAAGTAATAAGATATATATTCCATTAGCATTATCTGGAGGATTAGTACCTAATAAAGCTGATATAGATTTATATGGATTTGACAATCTTAATGATTTAACTACTTCAACCACTATAGGAACCGAAACATTTAAACCAATGAATAAATTAATTAATAGTTTTCAAATTAAAGAATATAAAACTAAATAAAAAATAAAACTAGAGATCGCTCTCTAGTTTTATCTGTTTTTGAATATTATGAAATAATCCATTTATTGCTGATCCAGGAGTTATTGCTAATAAATATTTCTTATTATTTTTTAATATTTTATCTTTTATAGTACCATGAACAATCCATTTAGTATTATCTGTTTTAATAAATACATAAGAATTTATTAGACCACTGATGTGTATTACATCTCCATCATGTAAAATTAAAATAGCTTTAAATTTATCGTCATCTTTATGATATATGATAGTCTTAGCTACTTTATTATGAATTATATCAAATGTAAAATCAATAGTCTCATCACTATAGATCTCTAATTTATTATTATACATTTTTATTAAAGTTCTAATTCTCATTTTATACACCACCTTATATTTCATCCATTTTATCAAAGAATGATTTACCCTTTGAATTAGCTTTTATTTGTCTATTGTTTCCACCTTCAACATATCCACTATTAGATGTGTCTTGAGCATTATTAAATTTATAAGAGTTTGTACCTAACTCAGGTCTTTGAAGATAATTAATAACATTCTGAGCACACTCATACATATTAAATGTACTTAATGTATATAATAATCCTTCAAATTTTGGAATACCAATATCTACATAATTACCTTCATTAGATAATGTCATTCTTATTCCACCCTGTTGAACTCCATTAGAATATTCTAATACTATAGGGTCCAGTTTAATATATTTATCCATAGCTAAATTACTTATACATATAGAATCTGGTCTATTAAATATTATCATTTTCTTCTTATCATCATATTTATACAAGTTAATAAACTCTTTATCCGTAAACCATCTATATGCCATTTTTAATTGATTAAGTACATAATACATATCTTCTATACGTATCATAATATATTCTTTATCATTGCTATCTGTTTTTTTTGCATTTTCTATAGAAATAAAATAATCAAAGTTCCTTTTCATAGTTACTAGATTGTAATCTATATTTGAATACTTGCTTGATGAATATTCATATTCCTTATGATATGGATATCTAGTACCATCTTCTGCTTTATGAGCCAATGATACATTAAATTTTAAAACCGCATTATTTCCTATATAATATACATCATCGGATATCTTCTCATATTGCTGATGCATAAATTTTATGACCTCCATATCTTACCTCCTAAAAAAATAATATGGAATTGCTTCCATATTATCTTTAATTTTTACTTTAAATCTTCATCAATTGTTATTGGTGCAAGTTTATTCAATCTATCTATACTTAGATAAAGATCACTATTAACATCATCGGTTTGATTTGTTATTAATGTTGTTGGCATTTCATTGTTAGCTCCAGTTAAGTTCTGTGGTGCAACTTGTTGATTTGGATAATATGGTTTACCAGTAAGTAAATCATAATTGATTACCTGATTATTTACACCACCCATATTTGCATTTGAAACCTCAGCTATAGAACTCTTGAGTTCTAATACATTTTTACCAAATAGATTATTTAATGAATTACATATTATACCCTTAGCCTCATTTAATGTTTTCTGTGAATACACATGTGCTAAATTAATTGGTTCTTGAATTGTCTTTTCCATATTAATATCCTCCTTAAAATAAATAGTTTTTTAATTTTTATAAATAAAAGATACTATTATAAACTTTTATTCATATTTATAATATATAATTGAAATAATATTATATTACAAATTTAATTACTCTTATTTTTTCTTCATCTTCAAGGAATCTTATAGGAGAAACTCTTAAACCTCTCAATCTAGCTAATGTTCTCTTATTAAGTATATTAGCAACCTTACTATCTAATTCAGCATCACTCATAAATATATCAGAACATTCCGTTGCATATTTTGTAAATATATCTTTTTTCTGATTATAATATTTATTAATATGATAGAATCCTGCATCTACTATTTCTATATAGAATGTATCTCTGTCTCTAGTTCTACCTAAAGTTTGCTTTGCTAAGACTTCAGATTTGAATGGTTCAGCTAGTACTACAGTCATTTTTAAGCCTTTTATATCCATAGCCGTACCACATGACTTTGTAGTTGATAATATTATCTTTTTATCTAATTGTTGATCTTTTGTTTCACTAGGATTACGTAAAGAATCATCACTAGTATAAACTCCTATCATAGGTTCTAACTCTGGATAATTTTCTATGATCCAAGCTTTAGTAATTTTTATACCATTATTTGTACCTATATAAAATAGATTTTTTCCATCGTGCTTCAATGCTAATTCTAATATTATATGAAGCATTTTATAATAATTTTCATTTTGAATAATATATCCTACATACTTATTCCTATCTAAACCATATTGATTTTTACATGTACTTAAATCTCTTGGAGATGGATGACTATTATATTTTATAGCAATGTATTTAGTATGTGGATCTTCATCTTCATCAAATAAATTTATTGATGGAACATTTCTAAAGTATAGTTGATATATAAAATTTTGTTCTTTACTACTCCTAGCTGGAGTAGCTGTTATATACATAGTATATTTAGTATTAGTATGATAATCTATCTTATATATATTATCAAAATTAAGATGTGCTTCATCATAAAACTTAATTCCTATCTTCATAAACTTAAATAATTCTCCAACTTTATCCCAGCCATATGTATCACCATATGATTTTATTGTATTATGCGATGCTAATATAATTTTATAAGTAGAAATATCTTTTCTTAATAAACTAAATATACTACCAACTCCTGATAGTAAAAATATTTGTTTAGCAGATATATCCGTATATTCTAATATATAATTCTTCCATTGTTGAAGTACATTTAGAGATGATGCTATAACAATGCCTCTCATAGATGAATAGGCCAATGTCATTATAGCAACATATGATTTTCCTTTACCAGTTGAAAGATTTAAACATAATTGAGACTTTAATTTATTAGTCTTATATTCTCCTTCACCTAATGTAAATCTTAATGCTTGTTTTTGTGTAGCATCTCTAGGAAGAAACTTTATCATAGTTTGATCCGTATAAGTAAAGTCATCATATTTTGTATCTAGAGTTGCAGTAACTCCAACTAACTTCTCTATAAAATTAACATCTATTCCTCTTGGTATTATTAATCTATTTTCTTCTTCAGAATAATCTAATCCTCTATATTCATAATCATGAGTAACAGGATTATATATCATAAAATAATTTTCTAATTTCTGGCAATCTCCCAATTTATAATCTTCTAATACTATAGAAGAATGTTTAACTATAATTCTTGGCATATAAACTCACCTCTTTCTAATTATTATAATGTTGGAAGATATATAAAAAATAAAAAATAAACTAGCAATGACTAGTTTATCTCTTTTTTATTAAGATTTCTTTTTATCTTTATCCTTACTTTGTTTTTTATCTTCAGGATTTGATTCAGTTTGATATTGATCAAATTCAACTGCTGATACACTTGTAGTATCAGTATACCATGTATTACCAAATTTAGTAAAAGCATCTTTGATTATTGGAAGCAATGCTGATACAAAGTCAAACAAACTAATAATCTTAGGTGCCATTGCTGTTAGGATTTTTATAAAATCAATAAAACATTTTTCTTCAACAAATGCATAACTTGGAGTTATACATCCCCACTTTCCTTTAGTAGGAGCCATCTTAATTTTTAACAAACTACATAATTTAAATAAATGCTCCCTCTCTTTAATTGTCATGTCAATTTTAATTCTCATTATTATTTTCCTCCCCATTTTTTATTAAATAATTGCATCGATTCTATTACCATATCCCCTAGTTCCATACCATATTCAACAGATGGTAATATTAATACTAGAAATTTATTTAGTAATTCAAAAAATTCAGTAAAACATTTTGGATCAATATCTACAATAATAGATTCTTCAGTAATAGATATTTTACCAAAACTATATTGAGTACATTTATTAGTAATATCCATAAACATATTCATTATGTCTTTGTTTATTACTTTACCAGCATCAAAGAGCATCTTGTTTCTAGCAAACTCTTCTATCTCTGATAACTCAATTTGCATTTTCATTTTGTTCCACATCTTCTTTTTCTAGGTTCCTGAATATTTTTAATAAGAATTGATACTTTTTTCATATTAATAATCCTCCTTAAATTAAATAGTTTATATTTTTTTAAACAAAAGATACTATTAAACTTTTATTCATATTTATAGTATATAGTTGAAAATATATGCTTTTACAATTCTTATCAAAATAACATCATAGTAAATAAGTAAAAGGGAGGTATATGATGTTAGATAGTAAAATAGGATTTATTATAAATGAAACTGCTGCCTCTGAAAGAAAAGAAGCAACTATCATTGGAGATAAAAGTGATAAATTAACAGTAGAAGTAATATTACAAGATATTAATAAAAAAAATAGAAATGGAAGATTCTATGCTGGAGAAGAATTAATACCAGAAACTAAAAGTCCAAGAATTCTTGAATTAATAAAAACAGGTAATATGAAAAATGAAAATGGGCATCCAATGCTTAAAGATATAGGACGACAACAAACAATTGATCCTAATAATACATGTTCTAAGATCTTAAAATTATGGGTTGATGGCAACAACATAATGGCTCATGTTAGAGGCTGTAATAATGATTTAGGTAGAGATTTTAATGATGACATAATGGATGGAGAATTCCCATCATGGTCATTACGAGCTTTAGGTACTATACAAAATACAGGTAGAGGTGCTGAAGTAAAGAACATAAAAATCATAACATGGGATAGAGTAATTTATCCATCACATGAATCTGCATATATGACAAAAGTAGTTAGTGAATCTGCTGGTATAAGCGGTACTAACGTATTACTACAAAATAATGATCCAGGACTTATAATTCCTATAACTAATCAATCAGTTATTGATTATATAAAAATGGAATCAGGTAATCTTAATAATGTATTAGAATCGTTTGAACTTTTATATGAATCAATAGGTATTGTTGATAAAGGAAGAAGAGTTCAACTTGTAGATAAGAATGGTTCTATTTTAGTTATAAATCTTGAATCTCATATTCAGAATGAGATAATGAATTATTGCGATAAGAATTTTTAATAAAAAATAAACTAGTATCCGATTTGGATACTAGTTTTTTATATTTTATTCTTTAACTTCATCAATAATCTTAGGAATGAAGGTTTGATTATCACCCTTGGCCATATCCTGTACAAAAAGTTTAGCAAATCGTATAAGCATATTTTCAATATTGCTAGGCTCTTCCATTATTATTATTTTATTATTAGGATTGGCAGATTTAATAGTTTCATTAATATACTTTGGTCCATCGTGATCATGATCTGGCATAATAGCTTGTTGATACTTATATAACATTGTTTTATATTCCCAGATTTTTTCATCAATATCTTTTTCTAAATCTGGATTACTTGCTTTTAATTTTTTTAATTCAGCAATTCTAATATTAATACTAGAGTTTAATAATTTATTATCGCCTATAGTAATTTCTTTATTATTATCCATTAAAAAACATCTCCTTTTATCTTTAAAATTGAATAAACCAAACCATTACAACCAATACTACTACCCATATAACTCCTATAGCAACAGCTGGCATAGACATTGCATAAGCAAAAACTGATAAATATTTTCGTTCTTTTAATGCCTTATCTAATTTAGTATCATTGAACTTCATTAAATCTAATGGATACCAATGTAATTTTGATATCATAATTATAACTAATACAATAACCCACTGGGTTACTCCAATAGCAAATACATAATGACTACCAGCAATGCTTAATAAAAATATAATAGATGAAATAATTAAAATTGTTATTGCTTTATCTTTCATTTGTACAGCCTCTCTTTTATTTATTTTAAAATATATGAATAAAACACAAAACCATTGAGTAATACTAATAGTAAATATAAAATTATTAGATAACGGTGTAAAGAAGAATATAAGAAATGATATAACTAAAATTAGTGTTGATTTATTTTTCATTCACTACAACCTTTCTTTAATTTTTTTATTACTCATATTTATAATATATAATTATAATAATTAGATTAAACAAGTTTGGTAAATATACCCATATCTAATACCCCTATTATAATTAAATAAATTATAAAAATTATTACAAATGCTATTATATCATATCTCATAATTTTTGCTGGTGTTCCACGTTTCATTATTATAGTAAGTAGTAAAGCTATTATACATATCATTATTTTTATTCCAATAGTCATTGATATCACTTCCTTTAAAGATATTCTAGCATACAAGTATTAACTTGTATGCTAATTTATTATTTAAATATTCTTTTCATTTCAGTATCCTCTACATTATAAATATTTCCATTAAACTCAAAATATTTATATCTAAGTTTTTTAGCAGTGCTCCTACTTTCATCATAACTAAATGTATTGAATAATGTGTTTTTAACTTCAAGTACTTCTTCAATACTATCTAATGACCATGCATTTAGCCATGAGCCTTTTTTACCATCAATTTCTAATCTACAACATGTAATACGACCACTACTACTATCTCCTCCACTCATCTCTTGTACAATTCCTGGTTTACCAATTAAGCTATTATCCATTGCATCTCTTATTACTACTTTTTTGCCAACTTCAATCATTAGTTTACTCCTTTTGATATAATATAATGCAGTTATGATTTATTTTCTTTAATCTTATTGCATATATCAATAAAATCTAGAATCTCTTTCTCTATACAATGATTATCATTGCATACAAACCCTTTTACATTTTTATACTCACTTGTATCATTATTATTTTCAGATGAGTATATTAATACTGGAATATCTATTTTACGATGCTTCATTCTATGTAGTATTTGAAGTCCCATATTACTTTTTATAGTCCATGGTTCATTATCAAATCTAGGAAATGACATATCTAATATAACCCCATCATATATGTTAGTACATATACTGGCATATATAGTTTGTAATGCACTATTAAAAGAACGGGCAGCATATAAAGTATTACTGCCCATATATTTAGATACTTTTTCTATCTTGCTATTATCATCATCTATAATTAAAAATTCCATAATATCACCCTCTACTATTTTTATTCAATAAAACGTATAGGTTTTTCTTTTTTATCTTTTATAATTTCATTTATAGATATTCCTTTGTTTATTTTATTTGACAACCAGTTATACTCTATAGAATATCTATAAGCAATCTGTGATATAGTATAATCATATCCATTAATATTTATAATATGATTTGTACTAGTATTATTTGCTTGTACATTATCAGTAGTCCACCTACAATTCCATGGTGCATATGGGCCATCATTATCAATTCTATCTATAGATAGATCTTCATTATATCCATTCCTAATAGACCAATTATAAAAGTTCTTAAGACCTTGATCATTCTCTTCTATTAGCCATTCATCACAAATAAATATTCCTCTACCACCATATCTATCATAGTTACTTTCATTTAAATTATAACATCTTCTTATCATTCCTCTATATATTTTATATATTCTAGTATTTGTTAATCCATGAGTTTGTTTATTTTGTTCGCATCCACATGATTCACTATTGCCATTTAATAGATTAGAAAGTCTAAATTCCCTATCCGATATATCTGTTTTACAAGAACATATACATTTATAATAATAATATTTATCTTTCAAACCCAAATATTCTACTATTTTTAATTTACCAAATGTCATTCCTATATAATGATTTTTATAGAATTTATTTTTACAAGTTTCACAAACAACTCTATAATGAATTAGTTGAGAGGGAATCATATTTTTTAGATTCCCACATCTTTTACATTTATAAGTAGCCAGTATGGAATTAAATTTTTTAATTCCAGAATTACGCTCTATCATTTCCCAATCTCCATATATCGAATATTCTACTTCTTTATCCAATTAATTCACCTTCATTGTTATTTAGGATCTTCTACAAATCTTATAACTTTCTTATTATCTTTTTCTATATATCCATCATCTTTATATTTTTTAACCGCATCCTTACCAGATAGATAGGTTGAGGGGCGTTTCATGAAGAATAAATCCATAAAGGAAGGTTTGTTCTTTCTATAAGTCAAAGGATTATATAACATTTTCGATAATCCTTCATATGATAATGATACTATAATAGATGGATTATTTGATAGTGATTGTTTTAATGTCAATAGATTGTATGGTTCATTTGGATATTTCCATTCTGGCTTTTCTAATATATTATCTACATTTCTTAATTGATTACTTAATATTACTTCACCATGAATGGACATTACATTGATTCCACCCTCTATAAACGTCTCTACTAATCGTTGTAGGATATCATTTCTGTTTAAGTTGTTTGTTATATCGGTTTTATCAATAATATCTTTTATTGCTTTTAATGTAGCTGATAGATCATAATTCTGAATCTCTAATATAAACAATGGAGCTTCATATAAATCTTTAAAATCTACTGCTACCTTTCCATCTATCTCAGTAGCTTTATCTCTTATTATTGTATTCAACTCAGATGTTATATAAAGTTCATCAGCATCTTGAGTATGGATATTAAATATTTCACCAGTAGGTGATAATACTTCAAATTTAGTAACGTATTCATTATATTCTACATCTTCATATTCACTTTGCAAACTAATATTATCTATTAATAATTTATAATTATTTAAGTTTACAGAATCGTCTGAAGTTACTTTTATAATATCATAATCTAAATCAAAGAATCTATTAAATTCAGCTGGCCACTTAAATACTTTTACTGCAGATTCTAATAGATGTTTAGCTTGAAGCATTCTTCCAGTAAGTGTAGAAGATACTTCTTCTGCTGCTATTTTTCCTATATTGATATCATTATTTGTATATGCTAAATCTCCATAACATCTATAACATATCCCATGACCTGAAGCATGTGAAGCACAAGTCATTGGGGAACGTAGATATATTTTCTTTCCAACTAGATCTTTGGTAGTATTTTTCAATAGATATTCTTGTCCATTAGGACTAAGTCTATAATATCTATTTTCAAATTTAGACTGCACTATTGCATTAGTTATAAATATTTCTTCAAAATTCTTAGTATCGCACACATAATTATGATCTGGATACATTATAGTATCTATATTATTAAGTCCTAACAATCTTGCAAAGTATCCTGAAATACCTACATTACCTTCTACTATAATCTGTGCAACTCTACCACCAGACTCTTCTATAAAGAATGATAATGTATCATTTACTCCACCAGTTAAAAAGTTCGTATTTATCAATGTAGGATATACCCCACCTCTACCATCTGGTTTAGTTCCTATATTGATTGCTACTTCTTTAAATTGTTTTGGATTTACACCTTCGCCAGCATTAAAGAAATCTGCTAAACAATGATCTGATTTTTGTATTATATCTATCATCTTATTAGCATATTCCATTCCTACTGCTTTTACTTCTTCAACTGGAGTACCAGTTAAATCTGCATGTATTAATCTATTGAATTCACTATTCTCTTTCATTAGTTTAATGAAGTCTTCTAAATTTATTGTATTTGATAGATAGCCGTTAAACTCATCTATATAACACCATTTAAACATCATATCATCTATCATGTTATTTAGTTTTATATTAGATGTAGATTTTCTTTTCTCTTCTAAGAAATATACATCAACATATTTCTTAATACTATTTTGTGTTATAGATTTTCCAAAGAATAAATGCTTTGGTTCTATTATCATATCTGATTTAACTATTATATCCCACATAAGTACATTAAAGAGTAAATCTTGTAAAGTTAAATCTATATTTACAGCATTATTAAATTCAACATTTACAAAAGCTTTTTGAACTTCATCAGTTTCAATCCCATCTCTAAATATATTTAATATCCAAAAGAAGTGATTATCTATATTATCTTTATTAAAATCCTTTGTATAAACTTTCATCTTTTTATTCTTTACCAATTCTGCATAAGGACCATAGTTATTAAGATTTTCTAACATTTAAAACGCTCCTCTTTTAGTCTATTTTATATTAATATCATTATTATATAAAACTTTATCTTCTTTAGTTATTACATGATTCTTCTTAGTATCAGTCGATACTACACGTTTAAATAAAAATTCATCTTTCATAATAAGTGAATATTCTTCTTCAGCCTCATCCGCTAAACATACTGATTCCTCAGCTCCATCTATTAATTGTTTTTGTACATTAGGATCTATATAGGATTCTTTTAATAATTTATTTATTAGCATACCTGTTCTACCAGCACCGCTGATTCCTATTATCATATTTATCTCCTTTCATTAATTATACATTAATTCTTACAATATAATAATATATAATTAGAAATAATATTAGTAGTTACTGTACTATAGTAACTTAGTACAATAGGCAACACGTATATAGCGTACTTGGTATTTAGAGCCGCATTCTTTACAATGTCTAAGTTCTTCATTATATAATATATCTATAGTTTCAGTATTGGTAGATTTGCATTTTGGACATTCAGTATCATCTATTTTATCTTTCATAAAATATCACCCCCCTATTATAATGTTAAAATAGAAATACTTTTTCTATGTTCCTAGAAGGATTGTTTATATTTATAAAAAACTTTTTATAATAGCATAATTAAAGCTGAGAAATTAATCTCAGCTTTATTTTTTATAGTTTTAATATATTACTATAATTATTTGTATCATTCATTTTACATAATCCAATAGACTCTAATGGAAAGTTCTTAAGATTATCATTTATTATTGTTGGATAATCTATAAACTCTAATGTCCAATCTGGTAACTCGCTATTCTTTGGGACTGCCATTGCTGTTATTCCTTTTATAAAAGGTTTTTCTTTAAGTAATGGTATTATTTTATCATAAACATCTGGATATAATTCTTTTATCTTTTCTACATTCTTTTGAGTTATATCAACTTTTATAACATCTATATTATTTCTAACTTCTAAATCAATAGCTGCTATATTATCATATCTTAATACATTCCAAACATAACTTGCTTTTATTCCACTTAATCTAAATGGATCATCATAACTATTCATAGACTTTATAGTTAATGGTTTATAATATTCTTTATTCTTACTTAATAAAGAATCAAATATTTCTTTCTCTACTTTAGCTAAATCTTTTAAAACTCTTAATTGATCTATCTCATCTGAATTTAATACATCTTCAAATAAAATCTCTTGTAGCTTTTCTTGAGTCTTAATATTTAATGTAGTTTTAGCTATAGGCAATCCTTTTATATCTAATAATCCATTTAAGAATTTACCTTCTTGTAATTCTTGAATTGTTGCATAATTCTTCTTAGCAAGGGTTAATAATACACGTTTAAATAAATATTCGTTTTTCATAATAAGTAAACATTTTTTCTTTGGATCATATGAATTAGAATTCTGTGTATATTTACACATGTAGTCATTAATTAATTTATATAGACAATATGCCATAATATTTATTATAGAATATCTTACTCCTTCTTGAGGGATAATACTTAATACATTCATACTTTTATGAATACTTATAATCTCATCATTCTTAAAATCATAATCTCTATCATCTTCAACAAAATCTATTACTTTTAATTTATCAGAATCTCCGAATTCATCAGTTTCTAAAAAAGAAATTGCTTTTAATTTTTTCTTTTTAATAGCCATTGGTATGTCCACTACTTTATCTAATGTAAATCTATACCATGCATCTAATGAAACTATATTTGAATCAGTATCTCCTAGAGCTACTACTTTTCTTATCATATTTTCTGCTTTATCTAATCTATCTATTATCTGATATGAATAATAAACGTATTCTTTTAGAAATGATAAAAATTCATCTAACTCTACTTTTATTTCTGATGGTACATCATTTGGATCTAAGAATGGTTCATGTAATTCTGTTAATATATAAATTAATGCATTTGTCATAGATCTATTATTTACAAAATCATATAGATTATTCTTATAATATAATCTATTCCAGTCTTCTTGTTTTAATCTACCAAATATTTCCCATACTATTAATAGATCTTCCTCTGATGGTATATAATCAAATCCACAAGTCATCATTACCTTATTAAAACTTTCAGTCATAGTTATATCATTATCTAATATTAATCTATCAGAATATTCTCTTTTTTCAGTAACTATATTATCTATAAATGTAATTACTTCATTAAGAGATCCAAAATTAGAATTATTTGCTAGAAACATTTCAAATTGAAGCATTGCTGTTGATATACATGATCTACCTTGAACTGTAACAGATGATGCAATATTAACATTATAATATAAGCAAGATACTTGACCAATTGATCCATATAACTTAATCTTACTATATAGTCGTTGTATAATGAATATTATACTCTCACTATATATCATTTATTTAGAATGCTCGTACTTTCATACGAAGAAGAGACTATATCTTCATCCTATTTTACTAGGACGCTCTGCACTTCCACTAGACTTCTAGTGTACTCTACTCACTTCGTGTATACATTACTATACCTTATTTTCAACCCTGCTAAATTAATAGTTCTTATGGATTTATAGCTTTCGATAGTCGTTGAACCTTCTACCAATTATATTCAGATGATATATCTTTATAATTTTTTCTATTTTTAATAAGACGAATAAATTCATAAAATGATTTCTTTTTATTTATATCTGAAATATCCTCATTTATTAATTCTGCTATTTTTATATAGTCATATCCATTAAATATATATCTACATATATCTCTAATTGTATTTATATCATATTTAGAAGATTTTGCATTAGCATTAGATAAGTTAAATTGTTTAGATATATTTTTATAAGTTATACCTCGTTTAATATTACCTACAGTATCTCTATTATTATCACTATCTTCCATTCCTATATTAAATAATATTTCACTATAAGATTTATTTTCTTGTAGCATATTACATATTTTATAAACCTGATCATTTGTTAAAGATGAATTTATATTATCTTCTCCTCTTTTTATATTATTTTTAGAATATTCTACATTTTCTTTATGTGTCATCCATTCTAAATTATCACAATAGTTTTTCTTTGTATCATAATTTTTATGATTTACTTCAGGTTTATTGTATGGATTAGGAATGAAAGTTTTAGCTACTAATCTATGAACTAAAAAACTTTTACCTTTAATAATATTTGTACTTAATGCTATGTCTTTATAACTACTACTTCTAGATTTATGATTTCTTTGTTTTAATATTTTCTTTGTTTTAGCAGATCTAATTTCAGATGTTTCTGATATTTCATATAAATTATCCTTAATATTATCACAGTTTAATTTATACCAATATATAGGCATTTCGTCTTCTTTATTTAAAAAACTAATAATTTTCATTAATATCACCTCTTAATAAATATAAAGTTAGTGATATATCATCTTTTATTATAATTGGCAGCTTGGCTGCTATGATTACCCATTGTTTATAAGAGTTAGGATTCTCACCATACCTTATCTTAATATTTCTTTCTGTCTTTCGACCACATTCACGCTCATCTTTACAGATCACGTTGTAGTATATTAAGCTCTTAGGGACTCCCAGCAGTTCACAGAGTTTTCAATTATACATTACTGTATAACGCACCTCATATTTAAGCGTTAGCATCTAATTTATCTAGTAATTGTAATAAATTATATTTTTCAAACTCTTCTGATCCTTTTGGATATTTAAACATCTCATTTTTATGAATTCCTCTACCATCCATAAATGATTGAATCATCTTTGCTAGAGGGTTAGGCACTGTTCCATGCTTCTTAAATAAAACTCCAAATGCTGTAATTATTGGTTCTCTAGTAAGTATGTATTCTGCCATTTCTAATACTGTAGTATTTATATTTTTATTTTGATAATTATTCTCTATAATAGCTTCTGAGTTTTTACATCTTTTTAAAATAGAATAGTTGATAGCATCATTCAATTCTACACTAGATAATGTTGGAAAAGATAAATGTATCATTCTAGTAGCAGTATCTTTATACCTTTTAACAATCTCTAAATCTTCCATATTCTTCATATATAACACACTCCTAATACTTTTCTTTATTTTAATGTTGTGAATTATATATTTTTTTACTAATATCTATTTTAATTATATATTATAGAAATGAATAAAATAAAAATAAAGGAGGAAATATAAATGGGAAAATCATTAAAAAGAGTTCCAATGGATTTTAAATATCCATTAAACCAAACTTGGAAAGGTTATATAAATCCATATAAAAGTATAGAATGTAAAGCGTGTAATGGATCAGGATTTAATGAAGCAACTATGAAATTAAATAAAGAGTGGTATACCTATTCTGATAATGGTAAGATTATAGAAGGATGGCAATATAATTTAGAACAAGACGAAGTTCAAGCATTATTAAATGCAAATAGATTATGGGATTTTACTAGAGTTGCAATAAATAATGAACAAAAAGAAATTATAAAACAAAAAATTAAAGAAGGTGGAAATTCTTGGTTACCTTTTAATAATGGTTATATACCAACTGCAAATGAAGTTAATGTTTGGGCAAAAATAGGATTTGGACATGACACGACTAATAGAATAATTTGTGTAAAAACTAGGGCAATGAGACTTGGAGTATTTGGAATATGCTCTTATTGTGATGGAGAAGGTGAAGCGTGGTATTCTGATGAAATTAGAAAATTATATGATGAATGTAAACAATATGATCCGCCAATAGGAGATGGTTATCAATTATGGGAATTAGAGCAGCCTATATCTTCAGTATTTTTAACTTTAGATGATTTATGTGAATGGGCAGCAGATAATGTATATGTATTTGAATTTAATAAATTAAAGAATAGCAAAGAGAAATGGAAACAAGTATTAACTGCTGATTATTGTGTACAATATGAAGATGGAACAATTAAATTTAAATAAAAATTTTAAGGAGTAGTGATTTAAATGGCTGATTATTATGGAAAAACTTTATCAAATTCTGTAGGTGTTAAAGATATAGATGCATATATAGAACTTGTAGAATCTATACCGTCTAGTAATATTATTATATTTGGAAGAGATATTGATGATAGTTCAAAAGCTATGTTTTCTTGTGATGGAATAATAGATTTACAATCTGATGATGATGATCTTAAAGTTATAACTAGTATTCAAAAACTTTTATTAGATGATGAAATCTTAGTAGTAAAAGAAATAGGTAGTGAAAAATTAAACTCTTTAGATGCTAGTGCATTTCTAATATCAAATAAAGATGTAAAATTTATTAATTTTGATACTATGATAGAAAAAGGTATTGAGGAAATGAAGCTTAAAGTAATATCGTTTGATAAAAAAGAATAATATAAATGTATTTTTCTTTATATAAAATAACATCATATTAATATACTAAAATTTAAGGAGGAATATTAATATGAATATTTTCGGTGCTACTGGATCAATGACGAATGATTTAAAGAATCCAAATGAATTAACAGAAAGCTATATATATGATGAACTTTCAAGACTTCCAGATGAAAGAAAGAAAGAATTCTTAGAATCTCAAGAAGCTGTAGCTTTAGAAGAGGGTGGAATCATTTCTAGAAAGACTCTTGTAAGATTATCCAAAGAGGATGATTTATCAAGAAGATTGAAAATGGCTGCATTACAGTTAGCTAAAGATAGTGATGATATTCTATTCACTCAATTAACTAAGAATAGAATTAAAGAAAGAGAACTATTAGAAAAGATAACTGCTAAGTATAGTATGAAAGCAACTCAAGCTGCTAAGTTAGGCCAGAAGGCTTATTTAAAACAAAAACTACCTGTAGCTTTCTTTAGAAAGTAAAACAAATTAATAGAGTAATAGCTAATTGCTATTACTCTGATTTTTTATTTTTTATAATTAATAAATATAATGATTATATATTATAATAATGTAAATAAAATATATTATTATAAAGGAGATTGATTAATATGATGGAAATTGAACAGTATGTAAAAATAGAAGGGTTAGGACAGCGGATTAAAGAAATAAATCATAGTTATGGTATTAATGAAGAAATTGAAAAAGAGTATAAGGTTATATCTTTTAATGGCGTTAATGTTGCAGAGATTTATGTCCATACTCCTATAGTATTTTATAAATTGCTGTTAGAAGGTTTGATTGATGATATGGTATCAATTGCTGAAGAAGATTATTATAAAATGGCTTGTATAAAATATGTTGATGAAGAGTATGGCAAAAAAGTAAGATTAGAAACTATAAAAAAGCTAGAGGATTTTGAACTAAAAAGTGCACTAATAATATCTACAAAAACTCTTTATTATAATTTAAATAAAGAAAAAATACAGAAAGAATCTTTTATAAAAGATTTTAATCTTAAAGAAGATATATACATTAAAATTTTCAATTCATTACAAGATAGAACTGATTACATATTAGGTATAGATATTCCATTTAGAATAATATTTATTCCTGTAGAAGTCTTATCTAATAAATATTTTAATGATCAAATTATTTTGTAATTTGATATTTTAATAATTATATATTATAGATATATATAATTAGGGGGTATTAAAATGAGTAAACAAAGTAATGATATAATGGATAAAACTATAGAATTAATGGCACAATCAAGATTATCAAGTGAGATATATAAGCGAGATTTAAAACAAAATGATACAGTTGATAATATAGTAAAGTCTTGTAAAGAAGCAGAAATTATATTAGAAAAGAAGCAAGATGAACTCCTGCTCCTATTATCAAAAGAAACTAGTGTATAACTGCACTAGTTTTATTTTTTATAAATATGCTAGTTAAATAAAAATATTATAACTTATAGATAAAGAAAAATTTACCAACAAAGGAGATTTATATATGGGACAGATAACTGAAAATGGACTAAAAATATTAGAAGAGAAAAGATATTTTAGAGATGGGGAAACAACGTGGGAAGATATTGCAGATAGAGTTTCTAAAACGATATCACAAGGAGAATTAACTAAAGAAGATGCTATAATTGCTCAAAAAGAAATTTATGATGCAATGATAAATATGAAATTTATATTTAGTTCACCTTGTTTAATAAATGCAAATCCAGAAGATCCAGGTCAATATAGTTCATGTTTTATAATTGATATTAGAGATAATATAGAGAGTGTATTTGGAGCTGTAGCAAAAATGGCAAAGATATTTCAAAAAAGTGGTGGAGTCGGCGTTGCTAATATATCAGTATTAAGACCAAAGAGTGCAAGAGTTGAGAAGAGTAATGGATATAGTTGTGGACCAACATACTTTATGAGAGTATATAATGAAGCAGCATCTGCAATGACTATTGCAAACTATTCAAAACGTGGTGCTATAAAAATAAATATGGATATGTGGCATCCAAATATAAAAGATTTTATAAATTTAAAGGTTAACGCTTTACCTACTGAATTTACATTAATGAATATATCAGTATCATTGTCTGATGAATTTATGAAAAAAGTAGAGAATGATGAACCATGGGATTTAGTATTTCCTGATTATGAGCATATGGATAAAGTAATATATGATGCTGAATGGGATGGAGATTTAGACGCTTGGAAAGGCAAAGGATATCCTATAAAAGTATATGAAACAGTTAGAGCTAGAGATTTAAAGAAATTTATAGATGAGGCTGCTTGGAAGATAGGTGATCCAGGATTTAATTATCAAGATACTATGGATAGAGCTAATAAAAACCCTCATATAGGAAGAAGGGTATTTACTAATCCATGTAATGAATTTTCTAATATTCCTTGGACAAGTTGTAATTTAGCAAGTATAAATATGGTTGAATTTATTGATGATAATCATATGTTTAAATTTGAAGAATTCTTTAAATATACAAAAAATGCTATAAGATGGCTTGATGATATGGTAGCTACAAATAAATTACCATTAGCAGAAATACAACAAATGACAGAAGATTTGAGACCTATAGGATTAGGGGTTATGGGATTTGGATCTGCATTATATAATTTGGGTATAAGATATGGAAATAATCCAGAATGTATTGCTTTCATAGATCAATTAATGAAAGGAATAGAATCTA
>Ga0302209_10000362_pt1 | contig 21324 bp, 19 predicted proteins | sample II_Fen_E3_1_FD_194574 | JGI IMG/M metagenome (GOLD analysis project Ga0302209, IMG submission 194574) | Peat permafrost microbial communities from Stordalen Mire near Abisko, Sweden - II_Fen_E3_1 | ecosystem: Environmental > Terrestrial > Soil > Wetlands > Permafrost | place: Sweden: Abisko...
TTTCCTTCTAATAATTTCATGTTTACGATTTTTTTTAATGATATCAATCTGATTTAATCCGGCATTCAGAGTCTATTGCTTTGTTTCAGATAGACGTGATTATTATAATGAATCTTACAATTTTCCGGCTGCAAAGATAGTGCTTTTTTCCTAAAGCTGTAAAAAAACTGCATAAAATGCTCCCGTTTGTGCAAGAAAACGAGCATACAACCGGTGCCGAATGCTCGTTTTGATTCAATGCTTTTGACAAACAGCTCAGGGTTTGTTTAACTTTTGTAGTTTACTTTCCTTACTGAACAATTGGTTTATAGGAACTTTAGAGATTGCAGGCACCGAGGATGCAGTTACGGTACTTCGATAAATCAGTTTCCCCACATAGGTTCCGTAAATCGTATTTCCATACAAATCAAGCAGGTCATATTCTATGACGTAGTTACCGTTTAAGCTCGAAACGAGTATTTTTCCGCTGCTTACCGGATTCAGAAAGTTCTTGTAGTAGTACGATCCATAAATATATTTACGATTAGAAAATGCTGAATTTGCTACATTGGGCTGAAGATCTTCCTGATTTCGAATAGTTGCTACTGGGTAGGTACCTACCGGCAAACTGTCTTTCACGTTTAATGAAAGGTTGAAAGATAATACCATTGTATCCACTTTACCAACCAGATAAACGTCAAAATAATTCGAAAGGCCGGCATTGAAAAAATCGCCTCTGTAAACCAAGTATCCTTCGGTAGTTACCGGATATAGTTGATTGGTTACTGTGACGGTGCAGCTTGCTGTTTTAGATCCCGTTTTGGCTGTGATGGTGGCTGATCCTTTAGCAATGGCTTCTATTTTGCCTTTTACAACCGTTACAACGGTTGAGTCGCTCGTCGACCAGCTGATGGGAAATTTCTGAATATCACCGTTGCCAGCTATAATGGCAACCAACGAATCTGTTTGCCCAATCGAAAAGTTTAAGGAGGTGTAATTTAATGTGAGGCTGGTTATTTCATCCTTAGCACATGCAACAAACATAACCAGAGTTATTATTGTAGCAAAACATAAATTCAATTTCATTAGTCGGTTCATTTCTGTATAGATTTTATATGTTTTACAAAAATAAAACAAATAATCTTAGAAACAAACAATTATCATTGAATATCACTTATTTCCTTAAAGTTATGTACGTCGATAAAATAAAAGAGTTGCCGGGTATTGTCCGACAACTCTTTTTATATACTGAGATATGGGAATGCATTACGCATTCATCGATACCAAAAATTCGTCATTGTTTTCGGTACGTTCCAATCGATCCTTCAAAAATTCCATTGCTTCCATCGAATTCATATCCGAAAGGTGGCGACGTAAAATCCACATGCGGTTTAATGTATCTTTATCAAGTAACAAGTCATCGCGACGAGTACTTGAAGCCATAATATCCACAGCAGGGAAGATACGTTTGTTCGATAATTTACGATCGAGTTGAAGTTCCATGTTACCGGTTCCTTTAAATTCTTCGAAAATTACTTCGTCCATTTTAGAACCTGTTTCGGTTAGTGCAGTAGCAATAATTGTCAAGCTTCCACCATTTTCAATATTACGTGCAGCTCCGAAGAAACGTTTTGGTTTGTGCAATGCATTAGCATCCACACCACCCGAAAGGATTTTACCTGAAGCAGGAGATACAGTATTGTATGCACGAGCCAAACGGGTAATTGAATCCAAAAGGATAACTACATCCTGACCGCATTCAACCATACGTTTTGCCTTTTCGTGAACCATACTGGCTACTTTTACATGACGTTCTGCCGGTTCGTCAAAAGTAGACGAAACTACTTCAGCGCGTACGCTACGAGCCATATCGGTAACTTCCTCCGGACGTTCGTCAATAAGCAATACAATCATGTACACTTCGGGGTGGTTTGCTGCAATAGCATTGGCGATATCTTTTAATAAGACAGTTTTACCAGTTTTAGGTTGTGCTACAATTAATCCGCGTTGACCTTTACCGATAGGAGAGAACAAATCAACCATGCGAGCTGAAAGTGTATCGTTTTTACCGCTGCAAAGATTAAATTTGGTATCAGGGAAAAGAGGAGTGAGGTGCTCAAAAGGAACGCGATCGCGAACATATTCCGGTGACCGGCCATTGATTTGAGCTACTTTGATAAGTGGAAAATACTTTTCGCCTTCTTTTGGGGGACGGATGGCGCCTTTTACGGTGTCACCGGTTTTAAGTCCGAAAAGTTTTATTTGAGATTGTGATACGTAAATATCATCAGGTGAAGCCAGGTAATTATAATCAGCTGAACGAAGAAAACCGTACCCATCGGCCATCATTTCTAACGTTCCTGTTCCTTCCAGAATACCATCGAAATCGAATTGTTTCTCGGTTTTTTCAGGGCGGCTATTAAATTTGTTACGGTTATTATTACCGTTGTTTCCATTGCCGTTATTCTGATTGTTATTGTTTTGTTTGAAAGTTTTGATTTCAGCTATTTCCAGAATAGGTCGTAGAATTTCAGCTTCGTCTTCTGTTTGCTCTGTGCTGGGAGTTTCAGAAACAAACAAGGTTTCTTCTATTGATTCATCCTCTTGTCTTTCTTCCAATACAAATACTTTAGTTGGAGGAGCTATCGGAGCTACAGCTTCTGGCTCTTTGACTTCTGCTTTTTCAACTGTTTCGGTAGCCACTGGTTTCACAACAGCAGGTTTGGCTGCTTTGGGTTGTTTTGGCTTGTTGACTTTTTTTGCAGGTTTGGCTTCAGCTTCAGGAGTAGTATTCTCAACAGATTTTGATTCTGCTTTCACTGCTTCTGTAGGTTTTACGATAACAGGTTTAGACTCTTTGGCGTCTTTAGAAGCTGGTTTTGATCCTTTGTTTTCTGCTGCTTGTTGAGCAAGTGCTTTTTGTTCAGGAGTTTTCTTTATTGGCACACGAAGGCGCTTTTTCCGTTCAATTTCCTGATTTTCGTTAGTGATAGTTTTTCGTTGAGCATTCACTACCGCTTGTTGGTCGAGAATGTCATAAACTAAAGTTTCTTTTTTTGTTGAATTTGAGACTTTCAGACCTAATTCAGTTGCGATGTCCTTTAACTCGGACAGTTCTTTCGCATTCAATTGCAAAATGTTGTAATTACTCATAAAGTGATGAATAAACGTTTTGGTGAGATTTTCCTTCCGGAAAAAACGTTGAAATTGTGAATGTTATGTTTTTTTTGATTATTCTTACAGAGACAGGACTGCCTATGTGATTTGAAAACGTTGCAAATGTACGACTATATTTTGAATATGCAAGTATTTATTGTTTTTTATTTAATTCAGGTGTGATGTTGTTTTTCTTCTTTACGGCAAAAGTATATATTGTTATTCTGTAATCAAGTACTTATTCAGATGATGCCAAATTATGTAGTGCGTAGCAGAATCGAACTGCTATCTTCGGATTGAGGAACCGATCTCCTAACCATTAGAGGAACGCACCTTAAATATATTAGATAGAAAAATAATGAGTGCAAAAATACAATTTTCTTTTTAATAAAACCGAGAATATTGCATTTAAAAAACAAGAAAAATCGATTTATTGAAAATAGCTCTTTTGCTATGATTTATGTAAGATGCAGATCAGATGTCTTTTACAAGTATCTGTTCTGTATGTTCTTCCGAGCGTTGTTTGATATCCAGTGTTTTTTGCCAAAAGGTATCCAACAAATCATTTTTGTTTGTCAGAAATAATTCTGAACCGTAAATTTCAAGTTTACTAAATAATAAACTTACTGTAAGCTGATTAATATCAATGGCTGGTTGGTAGGTTTTTAGTTTTCCTTTTTTTCCACTCAATACTTCGGTTAATATCGATACCTCTACCAATTTCAATAAGATCTCGTTTACAATTCGGATAGGGAGTTTGTATTTCAACACAATTTGTTCTGCCGATAAGGGTGTTTTTTGCTCTTCAAATTGTTTTACGATAACATAGGTAAGAAAAAGTGTCAGAAAGTTTTTATAGCGCGTGCTGATATTGTTTGTGTCTAGTTCAAAATCAAAATTACTAATATTTTGCGAGGCATAGGATATCTCTGCTCCAAGCAGCACAATCAGACACGAAATCTGAATCCAAAGGATCAACAAAGGAACAGCAGCAAAACTACCGTATACAACATTGTAGCGCGATAAATATACCTGACCATTTATATACAACATTTGAAATGCCTGAAAAGCAGAACCGGCAACTATTCCTGCTATCAGAGCGTTGCAGAACTTTACCCGCGTGTTGGGCATGGCTATGTATAAAATGGTAAATACAATCCAATTGATAAAATACGGAATGAATTTCACCCCGAATCGCAACAGAGGGCTCAGAACATCATATACATAGGACTGCTTAACAGCCGAACTCACATAAATGGACAATCCACCGGAAAAGACAATTACCAGTGGAACAATTAGAATAGCTGAGAAATAAGTGGAAAATTGCCGGATAAATGAACGGGATTCTTTTACCTGCCAGATGCGGTTAAATGCTCTTTCTACCTGCATAAAGAAATTCATCACCGACCAAAACAAAATGGCGATACCCACACCAATAAATATCCCGCCTTGTGTGGATTTCAGGTAACGTTCAACGAATCCCATTACTGTTGGAATTATATCCGACTGACCTATAAACGTATCTTGCAATGAGCTTTCTATTATTTTATCGACACCAAAACCTTTCCCTATTGCAATAATCAGTGCAAAAAGAGGAACGATAGCAAATAAAACAGAGTAGGTGAGTGCAGAAGCTCTTACATTTAAATCATCATTTATGAATCCCCGGATTGCCAGAACTAATGTTTTTAGCAGGCGATACATAAATCGACGAGAGCGGGATAATTCGTCTTCTGTTACCCGCCAAATGTCATATCGAATAAAATTATATATCTGAGCAATAGATGCTACAAATTTCGACATAAAAAGAGCTATATATAATGATGGAAATTTCTATAAAAAAATAGTAGATCTATAAGCCGGGTTTTGTACTCTGCTTTCACAAAGCGTTTGTCATTTATCTCGAACAAATGTCTCCACTTGCCTTTAGCGATCTACCCCCCGACATCGGGCGAGAAACCCTACATGCGTCGGTATACGTGATCTTGCAACCCATAAGACGTACGGCATCCGGTGTTACCATCGAATCCGGTAAGCTCTTACCTCACCTTTTCACCCTTACTCCGAAAAACGGAGCGGTTTTTTTCTGTTACATTACTCTGCTCTTGCGAACAGCTTCCCGTTAAGAAATATGGCTCTCTACGTTGCCCGGACTTTCCTCCATTCCACAAGGGAAAAGCGACAAACCGACCTACTATTTAAATGCAAAGATAAAGATAATATTCTAATAATTTCGTACGTGTATTATCTTTTCATGTTCAGCGAATTACAATTTACATGCGCTATAATTAGAGAAAAAAATCTTTATTAGTCAACATTTCCGTACTTTTGTTGTTATTTAGTTAAGTTTATAGATTGTATTAAATAAAAAAGATATGAGTAATTTAGGTATTAAAAAAGGGGATAAAGTAGTCATTATCGGAGGTGGTTTTGCCGGTTTGCAATTGGCTACAGCATTAACGAAAGCTGATTTGAATGTTATTCTGGTTGATAAACAGAATCATCATCAATTTCAACCTTTGTTTTATCAGGTTGCAACGGGTCGACTTGAACCATCCAGCATTTCATTTCCGTTTCGTAAAATTTTTCAACGAAGTAAAACCGTTGATTTCAGAATGGCAGATATTACGAGTATAAATCCGGCAGAAAAAAAGATAATGACTGCTTATGATAGAACCATTACGTATGATCATTTGATAATTGCCACCGGTTGTAAAACAAATTTCTTTGGTAACAAACAAATGAGTGAACATGCATTCTCAATGAAAACCACTGAAGAATCAATCGATATTCGTAATAAAATACTTTTCAGTTTCGAAAAAGAAATTTTTGCCAGACCGGAAGAAAAGCAAGCCTGGATGAATGTAGTCATTGTTGGTGCAGGGGCTACTGGTGTTGAACTTGCAGGTTCATTTGCCGAACTCAAAAATGATGTCTTACCCAAAGATTACCATAATATTGACTTTAGTAAATTTAATATTATTCTGTTGGAAGGAAGTAAGAATACACTGGGTAATATGAGTGAAGAATCGAGAACCGCTTCCAGAAAATACCTTGAAGATCTGGGTGTAACAGTAAGAACCGAGACTTTAATCGAGTCGTACGACGGAGATGTGGTTACATTAAATAACGGGGAAAAGATTCCGACAAAAAATGTAATCTGGGCTGCAGGTGTTACGGGCAATATTATTGAAGGACTGGATTCTGAAGACGTGTTCAGAAACAGATATATTGTGGATCGTACCAATAAACTTAAACGGTTCGACAACATTTATGCCTTGGGTGATGTGGCTTATATGGAAACTCCGAAATATCCCAAAGGACATCCACAGGTGGCCAATGTGGCCATTAATCAGGCAAAACTTCTGAGCAAGAATATTCTGAAATCAATTAAAAATGAAAATTACAAACCCGAAGAGTTTGAATATCATGATTTGGGGATGATGGCAACTATCGGTAAACATAAAGCGGTAGTAGAATTACCATTTATCAAGTTCAAAGGTCCGTTGGCCTGGTATGTATGGATGTTTTTACATTTGATGCTTATTCTGAGTGTTCGTAATAAAATAGTGATTTTCTTCAATTGGGCCTGGAGTTATTTGACTAAAGACACATCACTACGAATCATAACCCATATTAACTATAAAAAGGAAGAAATTATTAGTTCACACAGCAAATAATTTTCTAAAAAAACAAAGGCTTCGAAAAATCGAAGCCTTTTGTTTTTTATAGGTAGTTATTTTTTTATTGCTATACCAAATGCTCCAACTTGCTCACATTTTTTTCAATGTCTTCCTTCGATAATGAATAGTTAACCAGATCGCCGGCTAAGTATCGATCGTAAGCAGCCATATCTACCAGTCCATGTCCCGACAGGTTAAACAGAATATTTCTTGAAACTCCTTCTTCTTTGCATTTTTGCGCTTCATTGATAGCAGCTGCAATAGCATGAGCTGATTCGGGAGCGGGAACAATTCCTTCGGTTTGAGCAAAGAGTACACCTGCTTTAAATGACTCCAACTGATCAATATCAACGGCTTCCATCATATTGTCTTTCATCAGCTGACTGACAATTGTTCCGGCACCGTGATAACGAAGTCCACCAGCATGAATATGAGCAGGTGCAAAATTATGTCCCAGAGTAAACATGGGTAATAGTGGTGTGTAACCGGCTTCATCACCAAAGTCATATTCAAATTTTCCGCGGGTTAGTTTAGGGCACGAAGCAGGTTCGGCGGCAATAAAACGCGTTTTTTTACCTTCTTTGATGTTATGGCGCATAAAAGGGAAAGAGATTCCGGAAAAATTAGAACCACCTCCAAAACAACCGATAACTACATCGGGATATTCTCCGGTCATTTCCATCTGTTTTTCAGCTTCCAGTCCAATCACTGTTTGGTGTAACGATACATGATTCAACACACTGCCCAGAGTGTATTTACAGTTTGGAGTTTGCATAGCCAGTTCAATGGCTTCCGAGATAGCTGTTCCCAAACTTCCCTGATAAGTAGGGTTATCGGTCAGAATCTGGCGTCCGGCTTTAGTTGACATACTGGGAGAAGCAATAACCTGTGCTCCCCAGGTCTGCATTAATGACCGACGATATGGTTTTTGCTCGTAACTGATTTTCACCATGTAAACAGCCAACTCTAGTCCGAATATTTTTGCTGCAAACGCCAAGGCAGTTCCCCATTGACCGGCACCAGTTTCGGTAGTGATGTTGGTAGTACCTTCTTTTTTGCAATAATAAGCCTGGGCAAGTGCAGAATTCAACTTATGAGAACCTACAGGGCTTACACTTTCGTTTTTAAAATAGATATGAGCGGGCGTATCCAATGCTTTTTCAAGATTATAAGCGCGAACCAGTGGAGTAGGGCGGTAGATCTTATATTTTTCGCGAACTTCTTCGGGGATTTCAATCCAGGGATCAGTTTGATTTAGTTCCTGATGTGCCAGATCTTTGGCAAACATTGGATATAAATCTTCAGCTTTCAAGGGTTGTTTGGTGCCCGGATGAAGCATAGGCATTGGTTTGGTTTGCATGTCGGCAACAATATTATACCATTTAGTAGGTAATTCATTTTCAGCCAACAAGAACTTTTTAGTTTTTTCCATGTGCAATAAAATTTTCTATAAATATTTTAGTGTGATAATTTAAAAAAGTACAGCCTGTTGTCTTTGATAAACAACAGGCTGTTATATGGAATTATTTGTTTTTATAAATTTACAACAAACTGAACCTCATTGTTTACGATAACAAATTAGCCAACGCCAATAAAAAAACGAGTCAGTAGAGTTCATGAATAATTGCTTTTTTAGTGCCGACAAAGATAAGAACAATTTTGTAAAATAAAAATTGTTTTGTCGTGTTTTTCGTTATCAAAACAGGATACAACTTTTGTCAATTTAGATAGCCAATACTTTCTTTAAGTCGTTCTTTGAAATAAAAATTGTATTTTTGCATAAATAAATCATTAAACAGATAAAAACAATGATACAGTCAATGACAGGCTTTGGTAAAGCCACTTGCGAGTTTGGAAATAAAAAAATAGTTGTAGAAGTTAAGTCTCTAAATAGTAAACAGTTGGATGTTTCCACACGCATATCAGGTCTGTATCGTGAAAAAGATATTGAGATACGTAATGAGCTTTCTCAAAAACTAGAACGGGGAAAAATAGACCTTTCATTGTATGTGGACAATTCCGGAAAAGAATCGGTTACACAGATCAATCAATCCGTGATAGAGTCTTATTATCAACAAATCAAAACATTATCTGAAAATCTGGGTATTGATGTTCCGGCTAATTGGTTTGATGTATTGCTTCGTTTGCCCGATACAATGAAAACAGAAACGGTAGAGCTGGATGAAAACGAATGGTTGGAAATTCGTAAAACCATGACATCGGCCGTTGAGCAGCTCACAGCATTTCGTATACAGGAAGGTAAATCGCTTGAACGTGTATTTACCGATAAAATAGCACATATCGGTCAGTTACTTGAACAAACAGCACCCTTTGAAGCTGAACGTGTTGAAAAAATAAAAGCCCGTTTGGAAGAAAACCTGCAGGCTCTGTCCGATAAAATTGATTACGATAAAAACCGGTTGGAACAAGAATTGATTTTTTATATCGAAAAGCTGGATGTGAACGAAGAAAAGGTTCGCCTGCGTAACCATCTGGACTATTTTACAGAAACTATGCAACATGAAAAATCACCAGGTAAAAAACTGGGATTTATTGCACAGGAAATTGGACGTGAGATCAATACATTAGGTTCTAAAGCCAATAACAGCGAAATGCAGAAAATTGTTGTGCTTATGAAAGACGATTTGGAACAGATAAAAGAGCAGGTACTGAACGTCCTTTAGTTCAGAAGTAAGAAGCAGATAGTCGGTAGTGAGCAAAGCCAGTTCCGGATATTTTGTAAATTCCGGTTTCTTATCGTCCATGATAAACTACTTAGCTGCCAACTACCGGTTAGCAATGCTTACTGCGAATTTGTAAACAACAAACTATTAACTACCGAATAAAAACATGTCCGGCAAATTAATTATATTCTCAGCCCCTTCGGGAGCTGGCAAAAGTACTCTGGTACAATACTTATTAGGCTGTGGATTCGATATGGAATTTTCTATTTCGGCCACCAGTCGTGCTCCAAGAGGCACTGAGAAACACGGAGTTGACTATTATTATCTCACTCCCGAAGAATTCAGACAAAAGGTTGATAATCAAGAGTTCCTTGAATACGAAGAAGTTTATCAAAATTGTTACTACGGTACACTTCGCAGTGAAGTTGAACGTATTACAGGCCAGGGGAAAAACATTGTTTTTGATGTAGATGTAGTAGGTGGGCTAAATATCAAAAAAGAGTTTGGCGATCAGGCATTAGCTTTGTTTATTGCACCACCAAGTATTGATGAGTTGCACAAACGTCTGGTAAGTAGGGGAACCGATTCGGCCGAGATGATAGAAAAGCGCATTGGAAAAGCCGAATTTGAGATGAGCTTTGCTCCAAAGTTTGACATCGTGGTGGTAAACGATAATCTGGAGCTTGCAAAAGCCGAAGCAGAACGTTCGATAAGAGAGTTTCTGAAAAAATAATAACTTTTCTCCCCTAAAAAGGAAATACTGTAGTATATGCAGCATATCAGTAACTCATCAAAACAAAAATCTTCGGAAAAAGAGTCGGGGTCTAATAGCAAAAAACGTGTGGCTCTTTATTTTGGCTCCTTTAATCCTATTCATCTGGCTCATCAGAAACTGGCAGACTATCTGGTAAACAATCAATTGGTTGATGAGGTGTGGTTTGTAATTTCTCCCTGCAATCCATTGAAAGATCAATCGGAATTACTCGATGAATATATCCGGTTGGATATGTTGATTTTCGCCATTCGGGAAGAACCCCGCTTCAAAGCCTGCGATGTTGAATTTACCATGCCTATTCCTTCGTATTCTATTGATACCTTGCATGTATTGTCATCGCATTTTCCCGATTGCCTGTTTACATTGGTTATAGGAAGTGACAATGCATTGGTTTTTGATCAGTGGAAAGACTCAGAGCAGCTTTTGGAGCAGTATCCGGTGTTGGTTTATCCCCGTAAGGGAGCCGATTTTGCCGAAGTAGCTGCCAAATACCCTCAAATGGAATTGCTTCATACCGACTTCTATAATATTTCTTCGACCGAAATCCGCAATTCTATCGCACAAAAAAAGGATGTAAGCGCATGGCTACATCCTTCTGTATTACACTTTATTGAAGAGAATAATCTCTACCAGTAGTTTTGCTAAAAAAATAGCTGACAGGTAGATTTATCTGTTCAGTTTATAAATACAGATTACTGCTTTTTTCACTTCCAATGGTCGTGGATGGTCCGTGGCCGCAATAAACCACTGTGGAGTCGGGTAGGGGAAGCAGTTTTTTGGTGATCGACAGAATAAGTGTGGCATAATCGCCATACGGCAAATCCGTCCTACCTATAGAATTGCGGAACAGTACATCTCCGGCAAATACAACACCTTCTTTTTCAGAATAAAATGCCAGACTTCCAGGCGAATGGCCCGGTACGTGAATTGCTTTCAGACTACAGTTCCCAAATTTTATTTCGTCACCTTCATTTATATATGCACCCAGTGCCTGAGCTTCTTCTTCTACGCTGAAACCGAAAGAACGGGCTTGCGCCACTACATTGGCCAACAGAAACTCATCCTGTTGATTTGCTTCGGGCAGTAAACCAAAGGTATCGGCTACAAATTTATTTCCGAACTGATGATCCAGGTGCAGGTGTGTATTGATTAAACGCTTCAGTGTAAGTCCATTTTCATCAATAAATCGTTTTAAAGTAAGCTTTTCAGTTTCGGTGATGCATCCGGCATCTATAAGTACCGCTTCTTTTGTTTCATCAAAAAGTAAGTATGTATTTTCTTGAAAAGGATTGAATGTGAATATTTTAATTGTCATCTTTATTTCGTTAGTCGTTATTATTCCGGTTGTTTGCGGTTATTCATAGTTGTTTGATGATTGGTAAATAGAAATAACCTGGATAGTTAATGCCGTAAATAAGGTCAAAGGCTACTATAGGTTAAAGTGGTACGTATACAGCCTTTTTTGTTTTAAAGTACTCTTCATTGAAAAAATCGCTTACTTCAAACAATTCGGCTACATTTTTATAGGGTAGTATTTCATGTTGTAGTTCGCCACCTTTCAGGCATATAAGTCCGTTGGGTAAAGCATTTGCGGCCTTTTTGCTGATGTTCTTTTTTACCAGTTTCACCAGGTCGTCCAGTGGCATGACTGCACGACTCAGCACAAAGTCAAACTTACCTTTTTCTTCCTGTACACGCAGGTGTTTTAATGTGATGTTTTTTAAACCGATAGCCGTAGCCACTTCAGTTCCCACTTTAATTTTTTTGCCTATTGAATCAATCAATACAAAAGTTGATTCGGGAAAAAGAATAGCCAGTGGAATTCCGGGAAAACCACCACCGGTGCCAACATCTAAAATGGTGGAAGCTGGTTGAAAACGAATGATTTCGGCTATAGCCAACGAATGCAGTACGTGATGTTCGTAAAGGTTTTCAATGTCCTTACGGGAAATCACGTTTATCTTTGCGTTCCATTCGAAATACAAATTATAAAGTGCTTCGAATTGAGCCTTTTGTGTATCTGTCAGGTTGGGGAAGTATTTTAGAATTTGTTCCATCGGTGTTTTAATTAATATGTTGCAAATTTACTAGAAAAAATCTGTATCTGAAAATGACCACACCTTCTTCGGATACCCATTTTCGTTTTTGAAATGACAGGGTAATATATTTAATATACAGATAGATACAAAACAAAAGTTGCAATTGTGAACATTGAATTATGAATTTTGCGTATAAAATAGTATCTTTGCGTTCTGTTTGCGAAAAAAATCATCCCTGTATTATTGATCAGTTGTTTTATTTTCAACAATATACTGATTATTATGTTTTAAAAAGTAACGATTAAAAACTAAATATAAATTTAATATGAAAGCTTATGTTTTTCCCGGTCAGGGCGCTCAATTTGTAGGAATGGGCAAAGATCTATATGATCAATCGCCATTGGCTAAAGAATATTTTGAAAAAGCAAATGAAATTCTCGGATATCGCATTACCGATTTAATGTTTGCCGGTACTCCGGAAGATTTAAAACAAACTAAAGTTACTCAACCTGCTGTATTCCTTCACTCGGTGATTTCAGCTATTGTGTTGGGTGACGATTTTAAACCTGAAATGGTAGCCGGTCACTCTTTGGGTGAATTCTCAGCGCTGGTTGCTGCCGGTGCGTTATCGTTCGAAGACGGATTGAAACTGGTGTATGCACGTGCTATGGCTATGCAGAAAGCCTGTGAAAAAGAACCTTCTACCATGGCTGCCGTACTTGGCCTGAGCGATGAAATCGTTGAAGAAGTATGTGACTCTATTAAAGACTGTGTAGTAGTGCCTGCTAACTACAACTGTCCCGGACAATTAGTTATTTCGGGTTCTATCGAAGGAATTGACAAAGCATGTGAGATCTTGAAAGAAAAAGGCGCAAAACGTGCATTGAAACTCCCTGTTGGTGGTGCATTTCACTCGCCACTGATGCAACCTGCCAGTGAAGAACTGCAAGCTGCTATCAAAGCCACTACATTCAGCACTCCCGTTTGTCCTGTTTATCAAAACGTAAATGCTTATCCTCAAACTGAAGCAGAAGCCATCAAACAAAATCTGATTGCTCAGCTGACTGCTCCGGTACGTTGGACACAAACCGTGAAAAATATGGTTACCGACGGCGCAACTGAATTTATTGAACTCGGACCGGGTGAAGTATTGAAAGGTTTGATCAAAAAAATCAGTCCAGAACTAACTCAGGCATAGTTTGTAATTTGCAATTTATCATACATAATAAAGATGTGGAGAACAGACAATTCTCTACATCTTTTTTTGTGCTAAAATGCATTAATATAACTTTTTAATAAGCTTTTTTTAGTACTTTTGTTATCTGTTTTTTGAAAAACGAGTTACAATAAGTCAATATATTCAGTTGCAGAACTCATTATTTGTTGGTATATCTTTATAGTTGGTTACACATCAATTAATTATGAATTATACATTACGAATTATAAATTAATATTTATATGTATAGAACACACACTTGTGGCGAACTTCGCCTTGCTAACGTAGGACAACAAGTTACTTTATCCGGTTGGGTACAGCGCATCCGAAAGATGGGCGGAATGACTTTTGTTGATATACGTGACCGTTATGGAATCACTCAATTAGTATTCAATCAGGATACTAATGCCGAATTATTCGAAACAGCCAACAAACTGGGGCGCGAATTTGTGATTCAGGTAAATGCCGAAGTAGCCGAGCGTAGCAATAAAAATGCTAACATTGAAACAGGTGAAATAGAATTGCTGGTATCGGAGTTGATCATTCTGAATGAATCGAAAACGCCGCCTTTTACTATCGAAGAAAATACTGATGGTGGTGATGATATCCGTATGAAATACCGTTACCTCGATTTACGTCGTCCCACAGTACGCGAAAATCTGGAATTGCGTCACCGCATTACCTTTGAACTACGTCGTTTTCTGGATCAGATGCACTTTTTGGAAGTGGAAACACCTATCCTGATTGGTTCTACACCCGAAGGTGCCCGTGACTTTGTGGTTCCATCGCGTATGAATCCCGGTGAGTTTTATGCTTTGCCTCAGTCGCCTCAACTTTTCAAACAATTGTTGATGGTTTCCGGTTTCGACCGTTATTTTCAGATTGCCAAATGTTTCCGCGACGAAGATTTGCGTGCCGACCGTCAGCCGGAGTTCACCCAAATTGACTGCGAAATGTCGTTTGTTGAGCAAGAGGATGTATTGGTGCTTTTTGAAGGTATGATGAAGCACCTTTTCAAATTTGTAAAGAATATAGATATTACCGAAGCATTCCCCCGTATGACCTGGGAAGATGGTATGAAATACTATGGTTCCGATAAACCGGATATACGCTTCGATATGAAGTTTGTGGAATTGAAAGAAGCCGTATCGGGTCGTAATTTTGTGGTATTCGACAGCGTTCCTTATGTAGCAGGTATCTGTGCTACCGGATGTGCCGGATATACCCGCAAACAACTGGACGAACTGACCGATTTTGTAAAACGTCCGCAAATAGGAGCGAAGGGACTGGTATATATCCGTTGCGAAGCCGATGGAACATTTAAATCGTCGGTAGACAAATTCTATTCAGCTGATGATTTAAAACAGATTGCTTCGTTATTCAACGCACAAGCCGGTGATTTGATTTTAATTCTGGCCGGCGATAAACGCAAGACGCAGAAAGCTTTGTGCGAATTGCGTTTGGAGGTGGGAGCGAGGTTAGGTCTTCGTGACAAAAATGTATATGCACCGCTCTGGATTATTGACTTCCCGCTCTTTGAATGGGATGAAGAAACACAACGTTTTTATGCTACGCACCATCCGTTTACATCTCCCAATCCGGATGATATACCTTTGTTGGAAACTGATCCGGGTGCCGTACGTGCTACTGCTTACGATATGGTTATCAATGGTGTAGAACTTGGTGGTGGATCTATTCGTATCCATGATAGCAAACTGCAACATCAAATGTTTAAATACCTCGGATTTACGCCCGAAAAGGCACAGGCTCAGTTTGGCTTCCTGATGGATGCATTCCAGTATGGAGCACCACCTCATGGAGGTTTGGCATTTGGATTAGACCGCTTGGTATCTTTATTTGCAGGTTTGGATAGTATTCGTGACTGTATTGCATTCCCTAAAAACAATTCGGGACGTGATGTAATGGCCGATTCGCCTTCTACCATCGATCAATCGCAATTGGATGAGTTGAATCTGATTGTTGATCTGAAAGAAAAATGATAATTAATGGTCAATGATTAATTGTAAATGGTTAATTATTAAAGCTTAAAAGCTATTACAATAGGAGTGACCCTCCGTTTAATTAAAAGCCCCTGAACGATACGTTTGGGGGCTTTTAGTTTATTTAAATGCGTATAATTCCGCCCCAAACCCGTAAAGGGAATTTTAATTAGTCCTGTTTCCAATCTATATCTATTTAAACCCCATTCCATCATATCACTTTCTCCTATTTTCAATGGAATAAATTCCATTGCATCCATATCGGTCGTGCCTATGGCACTGGTTTTATGCATTTGATAAGTTCCGTAGGAACGACCGATATGGATGCTCAAGGTTTCAACCCTGAGCAATGATAAAATGGGTTTAGCGATAATTCGGGATGAATTCGGGGTCGTTTTTTTAATAGTTAATCAATAGGAGAGAGCTTATATTAATAAAAAAGCCATTAAACTGATGTTTAATGGCTTTAAATCCCCTTTAGGGTTTGGGGTCAGTTTATTATCTTATTTCTTCAAAAAGCAGGTTTTCAGCACAAAGCTGGTTCCATCTATTTTACAGTCAACTTCTTCAGGGTCTTCGGTGAGACGGATAAACTTAACTTTTGTTCCGCGTTTCAATATGGTAGAAGAGCCATGTACTTTCAGGTCTTTAATTAAGGTTACGCTGTCGCCGGTCAGCAATTCGGTGCCATTGCCATCTCTGCAGGTTTTATCTTCCAATTCTTCAACAACAACTTCATTCGAAAACTCATGACTACAATCCGGACAAACGTAAAGTTCAATCGACGAATCGTAGTAGGTGTTTTCCATTCCACACTTAGGGCATTTTGGTTCTTTGTTCATTTAAGTTTTATTTGTTAGCCACAAAAGTACGAATAACTCAAGGAGTAGACAAATCGAAAAACATACTTGTTCTGGGGTCAAAAGAGGTGGTCTCCATTCCCGGTATTTTCTACTATACATAATATAAATTATAGGAAAAAAGTATATTAGAATAAAAGAGACATACAAAGGCTGAGAATCGCATAAAACCGTAGCGTTGCACAGTATTCAAATTCTATCAAAATCTCAGGAGTTTATTTGTCATGACCATATAACAGAATTTATCGGACTGATCCAGATAATAAAACATATTATGAAAGTCCGACAGAATGTTATGTTCACTTCGTGGATCCGGTACAGTGATGCTGGTAGTTTTGTACGGACTTTTCATCTGCAGATAATAACAGGCAACTGATTTGTCTTTTCGTTGCAAAGCCATTGTTTGTAGTTCTTTTCCGTCAATACTGTCTTTTCGTACAAAAACCATATCCACATCCTTACGTAATTCATAACCATCTGTTACAGCTCTTGCATACAGCTTTTTACAGTAATAATACTCATCCTGCGTAGTCTGGCTGTAAGAATAACATACAGAAAACAAAATAAATACTGACAAAATTATTTTTTTCATTTTACTAAAATTTTTAATACGGTATATAGATTTAATTTTGAACAAATTTTAGGTTCTGCTTTAGTCTGGCTTATACGTATAACTATTATATTCAGATTGTTACAGGAAATTCTAAATGATGCAAATCAATAGATTATACAATGCCAGCCAAATTTTTTATCTACCTCTCTCCTACACGTTACGTAAAATTGACATAAAATTAACTTGTATAATATGCTTTATATCAGATAACTAATTCTGCATAATCCTCAAAAAAAGGAATGAAAAAGGAAAATAGCTGTAGCAAGCCAAACTTGCTGAGATGTAATGCTGCCTGTTTTACTGAGCGAAAGTTTGCTTTTCGCGTAATATTCTGAAAGTGAGTTTTGGTAGTTTTAGTACTTATATTCAGTTCGTCGGATATTTGGTTGCAAGTCTTATCATCATTTACCTTGTGGATAATTTCTCTTTCCTGTCTGGTAAAGAAAATCAATTCCTTATTCTTGAATAATTTGCTTTTTACAATTAAATTGGCCGGTTCTATAAAACCAACCCGATATCGTTTGTCATCTTCCTTTTCGGCCAACGAACTAAGGTATACATTCTGCAGGAGTATATAAGGTTTGCCTTGTACATCAGGCATCAGTAACTTATAGCTGATTAAAAAACAATGGTATTTACCATCTGCACCTTTTAACCGGTGCTGATAGCTGAGGCTAAAATCTTTCACCCTATTGGTTGGTAGCCAGTTTAAAAAACGCAGTGAAGCTATGGCTAGTGATAGTATAAAAGCCAGATCGTTGGGGTGTGTAAGTGTTATCCAGGAAGCTTCACTTATTTTTTTGTCAGGAACAATAGCCGGACACTCCAGCAAATGCTCATACCGGGGATTAACTGACGAAAAACTTCCACTGCTCAGGTCAAGTATAGAGAAGTCCATACCTTGTACCGGAGCCAGTATACTGAATGATTCAGACAAGATTTCTTTTTTCCGATCTATCTCAGGAATTGTTGTGATTTTACATTGCGAAAAAAATTCATCTAGCTCTTTCTGCAAACTAGTAATTAGAATTTGGTTATACATAAACACTGGCTTTAAATAATAATAACTCTTATACCTAAAACAAAAAAACAGCGGGACTAAAAAACAGCAGCTATCTATCTAAAATTGCTTCTGTCAATTGGCTATATGCACTGCAAATATATGAATAATTTTGAAATTATTACTTTTTATGTCGAAATATGACAAAAAATACTACCTTTTGAGTATTTTTTATATCATTTCTTTAGTGTTATTTTACTGCCGGAAACAAGATGTTGTTTCAAAGGACAATTTTGCTAAAGCGAATACGATAAAAACAGGGCTTATTTATCCGAAATGACTTTATAAAAATTCGATAATTCAGAAGAATTTCGGGCCGGGCATCATCAACCGGATTTTCCTTACAAGTAACAGCCTATTCATAACAAGTAATGAAGCATTCCTTACAAGTAATAGCTTATTCATAACAAGTAATAAGGTATTCCTTATAAGTAATAGCCTATTCATAACAAGTAATGGAGTATTACTAACAAGTAATAGCGTATTCCTTACTATTAATAGCGTATTACTTACAAGTAATGGAGCATTACTAACAAGTAATACCATACTATTGCTGATGATGATATTGGTATAAGTTGGCATTAAAATGATGTAATATATTGTATATAAGAATATAAATAAGTCTTTAGAGTTTTCAAAATAGTAGTATTAATTTAATCTTTTAGAATTTATGGGAAAGGTAAAAGTAATTGTAGATTATTCGCCTAATCGCTATTCTGATCTGGAATTGAAGAATAAAGCGGATAATATTGTGGTCTGTATGACGGGTAACCTGAAGTTTGTAAGTCTGGAACCAAAAGTATTACAGATTAAAACACAGAATGATGTTTTTGATTCGTATTTAGTCAGGACAAACCAGACTGGTAAGCAGTTTACGCTCGAAAAGAGTCAGGTACGTAGTGTGTTGGAGGGTTACATGGGGTCTACAGCACTTCAGGTGCAGGACATTACTAACGGTGACGAAGCAGCCATTATCAGTGCTGGATTTGATGTAAAACGTAAACCAACTCCGGTAGGCTTGTTGGAGCGTCCGGCAAAGGTGGTAGCTAATCCGGGCCCAACACGTGGGAGTCTGGAAATATCATGGGAAGTGATACCGAATGCTCATATGTATGAAGTTGAAGTTATTGAGTATCCGGAGACTGATAAAAGCGTGCGACAACGCACTTCGACCACCAAACACAAAATAGTGGTTGATGGCCTCATACGTGGACAGGCATATTCTATACAAGTAGCCGGTGCCGGTTCAGATCCGGGACGTGTGTGGAGCGATGCTATTATCAGTTATGTAATGTAATTCTGCAAATGATCCGGGTGCGTATCAAAAGCACGTAAATAATGTAACAAAAGCGTTTTCGCGTTTTTAAAAAGGCATTTGATACAGCCCTACTCCTACTAAAACCGTTCGGATTTTATGTCCGAACGGTTTTTATTTTGCCACATTGCTCTTTTTTTTCTCAATGTTTACAACTATTTCTGCTAATTGAGTTAAGTGAATAAATTTTTTTTGTATTTTTGGGGCGTGGAAAGCGCAACTATTTCTTTTTAATCTTTCAATACAAAATCGTATGCTTAAAAGAATCGCTAGTATTAAGAACATAAGAAACTTTCATAATTTTTCATGTTTAAATGATTTTACAAAGAGAAATGTAATCTATGCTCTTAATGGCAGTGGAAAAACAAATCTTTCTAGATTTCTTCGAGTATTTCAGCAAACTGATCTTAACGAAAACTATTTCAAAAGTCTTAAATCTCTTGAAACAGAAAAAAATAATCTTGAAATTGACTTCGAATTAATATTCAATGATAATGATAAGGTTTGTTATGGTAAACCTCAACTTCCTGAAAAGACAAAAATTCTAGTTTACAATAAAGAATTTTTAGATGAGAATATAAGCCTAGAAGATTTTTCAAAGAAAACACATACTGGAACTATTCAATTAGGTATAGTTGGCAAAAATGAATTAGAAATAAAAAAACTGACCAAAGAGTTTCAAAACATTAAAGTAAAAGGTGAGAAATCAAAAAAGGATTGTATTTTAGAATTATCAAACAAAGCGAATGAATTACAAAAAAGTACTAAAGGAAGGATTACTACTTTTACGGAATATCTCAATTACGATAATTTCAAATCAAGTTACATTGATAATTTTAAAAATATAAACGAATTAAAAATAGCAAAGGAAAAGTTTGAAACTATTAATAAGATTGATGATACAGATAAAATAAGTGCAAATTTATCAAATCTTCTTACACTCGATTATATTGGAATAAAAGAAATTATGTTTCAATCGTTTAAATTTGAAGACTTAGAAAAAGAAATTGAAAATCATATTTCTGAAATAACAAAAAGTTGGATTAAATCCGGTTTAGACTTTCATAAAAATGAGAATAAAAATTGTTGTCCATTTTGTAGGCAATCAACTTCAAAAATTGATATAATTAGAAAGTATAATGAGTTTATTGAATCAAAAAAATCAAAAACAATAGATATTATTGATGGCTATATTAAAAATATCACTTCTATTAAAACAACAATCGAAGAAAACCAGAAATTATTGGATAATGGTTTAACTCTCAAGGTAAATATATATATATATAGAACTTTTCAGATTAGCTAAAGAATTATTTAATACAACAATAGAGAATGATATTATCAACCATTTAGATAAAATATCAAGTTACCTTCTATTAAAGAAAAAAAATCTTGAACTATTATTTATAGAAACTGAGAATAAAGAAATAGAAGGGTTGCTGGTATTAATACCAAAACAATTAGAATCCATAAGCAAGAAAATAATAGCAAATAATACTACTATAAAGCTTATTAATTCAAAAATATCTGATACGGGAACTCAAAAAAGTGAGCTTAGAAAACAAATGGCTCAATGGGCATTAATTGAATATTTTACTTTACAAAAAAAAGAATTAGAAACTTTAAGAGATGAATATAAAACAATTGAGGAATTACTAAACAATGAAAAAGCTAAGTCTCCACAAAAAGGAAAAAAGGAACTTATAATAAAATTATTAAAGAAAACCTTATCATTAGCAGGTTTAAATAAATATACTGTAAATGAAGATTTTCATTTAATTTTAAATGTAGCGAACAGTTCAGAGTTTGACATTTCAGAATTAGTAGTGTTGCGTTTACTTTTAACTTTAACTTGTATATATGTGTAATGCAATACAATAAATGAGCTCTTTGATTTTTTGATTTGAATTGACTTACATTTGCCCGAAAAGCAAAAAATTATGC
>Ga0302209_10000368_pt1 | contig 21090 bp, 16 predicted proteins | sample II_Fen_E3_1_FD_194574 | JGI IMG/M metagenome (GOLD analysis project Ga0302209, IMG submission 194574) | Peat permafrost microbial communities from Stordalen Mire near Abisko, Sweden - II_Fen_E3_1 | ecosystem: Environmental > Terrestrial > Soil > Wetlands > Permafrost | place: Sweden: Abisko...
TTCATCTATTTCGGACTCCAGATGACTCATCTCATGCGGTTCGGCGTGTAAATACAGTTCGCTCCTTGGAATAAATTCATGAATGGTATTTTCAATTTTATCGCATAATTCATGTACTTCCTGAAGACTTAAATCAGGTTCCAGGTGGATATTCACTTTTATGAATGTATCTGCACCGGCAGTTCTTACTTTTAAATTATGATATTTCCTTACTTCAGGAAAACCTGCTAAAACCTCCTTTACAATTGCAACAGTATCCTGCGGTGCACGATCGAGCAGTACGTCAATTGCTTTTTTACCCAATCTATAGGATACAAGTAAAACAATGGCTGCAACTACCAGTGCTGCAATTGAATCAGCGGCGAAGAAACCAAAGTTTGCGCAAACAAGTCCGAATAAAACTACTGCGGAGCTCCATATATCAGTTGAAAAATGAAGGGCATCCGCCTCCAGTGCCTGACTGTTATGTTTCTTTGCAACACGGAACAACATTCGGGAGCGATTGATATCAATGAGAATTGAAGTAACAACAACGATATAACTCCAGACTGATATTTTAATATCCGTCTCATTTGAAACCAACCGGTTCACTGCTTCGTAGATGATCCAGGTACAAGTGATTAGCAGTAAAATGGTTTCCATGAATGCAGAGAAATTCTCAATTTTCCCGTGCCCATAATTGTGTTTCTCATCAGCCGGTTTATCAGATATTCTCACAGAAAAATAGGTGATTACAGCTGCCACCAGGTCTAATGCGGAATGCAATGCTTCCGATAAAATGCCCAGACTGTTTGTAACTAATCCAATAACCAATTTAAATCCTGTAAGAACAATTGCCGCAAAAACTGATATTAAAGCAGCCTGTTTTTTTTCCTTTAAAGCAGTTTGTTTTTTTTCTGTAATCATAAATGAGTATATGATGGAAATAAAAGATGTGAGATGTATAATATATACATCTTAAATTGAATAATGAAAGGATTTGATTTATAAGCTTTTGGGCGGTTGCCAGATAGAAGAAGGAAAATTTATCTGTTCATTGTTGACTGTTGAAGAATACAACATGGAACAGCAAACGGAATTGGATAGTTTAATCTGTGGGTCGAAAATGAAAAAATCATTCTCCGGATTTATTGAATGTGAATCATTGATCTGATTTAATAAATCAGCCCTTAATGATTCACTTTCAATGGAATGGTGTGCATGTATATGATTCATGAAAAAGCAATCAGTTTGATTCAGAATCAAACCAATTACAAAAACCAATAAAAATAAAAGTTTTATTTTACTTTTCATAGAATAAAAGGATACTAAAAAAGTCAGTAAGCATTAAATTGAACGATCAGGATTTTAAAATATTCATCCGGTTAAACTAAATTCAATTATTTACGGTTTTTCATTTCTTCAGCGGATTTTACCCTGAGTCCCGGAATTTCTTTTACCATTTGACGTAAGTATTCTTCAGGATACCCGGCTCTGATAATCGTTGTCGGTATTTTATATTCGTTTTGTACGAATTTACCATTCTTCTCGGCTTTGATATTACCATCCATGTATTTTACCAGCAGATATTCGCCTAGTTTTTTCCAGGCAGCAGTTGAGTTTTCAGCTTGTGCTATACTAAAATCAGTAAGGAATACCCGTGCATCGCTTTCAGTCATTCCAATCGCCACTTTATCAATCGCAGGAACAAGAGCATTGAAGTCATCTTCCCATTTCGACTGAACCTTTTTAATGTCAGGAACCATATACGAATATTTACTATAGGCATAATTGGCTACCCAGTTGTATGTCCAGAAAGCTGAGGTAGATGAATATTCCAACAGGCTGCCATTATCGGGACGATAACATTCCGGTACACGATTGATGCCACAATACATAGGTACATACAGTCCTGTTGCAGCATCATCCACACCAAACCAAAGGATTCCACCAATATAATCAGGCATCCAACTTCTCATTTGTGCTACAAAAGTAAACCCTGTTTGTTGAGTTGCAGTGGGGCGTTCATGAACATATTCGACGCTGTCGACTTTAAAAGTCAACGGGCTACAACGAAGTTTACTCCTAAAGGGGCCTGCAGCCATTCCTTTTGTCATATCAAATTCAGTACCTTCGTACTGGTCGCGCATATACTCTTTCAGTTTTTGAGCAGACAGTTTGATCACCGGTTTTACCCACAATGGCATTCTTTCAACAGTTTCGCCTTTTACATATGTTATGTATTTCTCCATTGTCGGATCCACTTTGCGGAAGAAAGACCACACTCGTGCTTCACAGGCTCTCAATGCAACATAGTCGAGTGGCGCGTAGGTATCGGAAAAACTAAATTCTTTATTTATCCCTTTAAAATATCCTTTTTCCCGGGCAAATGCGATTACATCTTCCGAATAAAGGCAATTATTCTTATCATCATACGGGAAAGTGGTGATCCGTGCCTGATTGGCATGTGCAGAAACACAATCATCCGGGATCCGTTGAGCTACCCATACTGCACCTTTGTTATTTGCACCTTTTCCTACCATTTCCATGATCCATACTTCATTCGGATCGGCTATTGAAAATGATTCTCCTTCGCTGTAATAACCGTATTCAGCCACTAAATCAGTCATCACTTTGATTGCTTCCCTGGCCGTTTTGGAACGTTGCAAAGCAATGTAAATTAAACTTCCGTAATCCATAATGGCTGTAGAATCGACCAGTTCAGTCCTTCCTCCGAAAGTAGTTTCGCCAATACTTACCTGGTGTTCGTTCATATTGCCGATAACCGAATAGGTCATTTCCACTTGTTTTATTTTGCCCAGTAACTTACCCGAATCCCAGTCATGAACTTCGAGCATTGATCCTGCAGGATAAGCGGCTGCCGGATAATGGTAAAGGGCCCCGAATAAAAAATAAGAATCAGCATTATAGCTGATCAAAGTAGAACCGTCAAGTGTTGCAGCTTTGCCGACTAAAAAATTGGTACAGGCAAATACTAGGTTTAAAGAGAGTAAAAAAGCAGTTGTAAAAAATATTTTCTTAATCATTATTAGATAATTATCGTTTAATATTCGTAAAGATAAAGTAATCCTATTAAAACACGAAATCAACATCAATAATTCAATTGATATTTGACTTTAATTGTATAGTATTTAATTTTATTCGGAAGTAATCTCAGAATCGGGATTGCTTTTGGTAAATGATTTCTTAAGCCAGTTAGGAATCACTAATATCCCAAGCAGAAGATATAAATAGTAACTGATCACTCTCCATATTAATGTGACAAAAATTATAGCGCTATCCGAATATTTTGAAGTAAATACATCTTTGTAATATTCTTTGAAAGCATATTCGCTCACACCGCTACCACCGGGAGTCGGACTGACAATCATAAATACCCACAAAATTAATTGACGGGCAAAGACCACCAGGTGGTTTATGTTTTCAGGTTTAAAAGCCATAAATACGGCATTGACAACCAGAAAACGGGAAGTCCATGTGAGGAGTGTCATCCCAAAAGCTTTCAACCAAAAAACAAATGAACGTTTCCCTATTTCATTTGATGCCTGAACCAGATTGTTGGTTAAAACCTCAACATTAGAATACCATCTTCGTAAAACAGGAAGTGTGAATAGAGTGAGCAGAATATGTTTTATCCAATCGGGACGCTTGAAGATTCCAATAAACATGATACATGTCCAAATGAACCGGGTTACATAAAGCCCTGTAAAAACGTAAGCGAATGATGATACAATAACGGAAGATGAATTAAACAGTTGATCGATAGGAATAAACAGAAATACGATCGGACAGACAACCAGAAAGAACAATTCATCCAAAAACAAATTTACAAACATTATGGTGGTACTTCGACCTGCATTGATCCCTTCTTTTATCAGAAAAATAACAACCAGGCTGGACCCACCAACAGCAGCAGGAGTTACTGCGGAAGTGAATTCGCTGAGTACATTGATATGAAATGCCTGTTTCCAGGATAAATCTTTGTCGGTGAGTAACCTGAATCGCCACATCATTCCAAAATCCCTTAAAAGCATTAATAATAATGCCAGAATAAGAAACATAACACTGAAAATGGTGAAATTAAATGAGAAAAAAACTTCGGGATTAAATTCATCAAGGAATAGCCAACCGATGACAAATAAACCAAGTAATACCGGAATCAGAACCTGATAGGGTTTAAAGGGTTTCGTCACTTTCTTTGAAGTTAGTATCGGTTGAATTAAATTCTCCATTTTCGCTGCATTAATTTTTTATATCTGTCGAGTACTTCTTCTGTAACGCTCTCCCATGAACGGGCAATACTTTTAGAGGCGTTCAATCCTGCTACCCGGATTCTTTCAGGAGCGTTCATCAGTTCTCTTAATTTTGCCGAAAAAGATTCAACTGAATTACTGATCAGAAAACCATTGAAATTATCAATTATATTTTCAGCCGAAGATGAACCTTGCACTAATATTGAAGGAGTATGCATTGCACCTGCTTCACGAATCACAAGAGGGGCATTGTCGTAGATGGATGGAAAAAGGAATAAGTCGGCAGCAGCATAATACTGTTTAATCCGGTTACGATCAGTAATCATTCCCACAAATTGTACTTTATCACTTAATCCTGATTCTTCTGTCAACTGTTTCAGCTCAGAAGCTGCATAGCCTATTCCGATAAAAAACATTTTAAATGGCAGGTCTTTGATCCGGGCAAGGGTTTCAATAATTAAGCGGGTGTTTTTTTCCCAGATATGCTGACCAACAAATAAAAATACCATTTCAGTTTCAGGAATATTCAACTCTGTACGGGCTGCTTTTTTTATCGGTCCGATTGGAAGATCAGTTGCAAAATCATTCCCGTTGTCCACAATTTCCACTTTCCCTTTGTATCCATATTCACGAATGGTTTCTTCTACCGAAGCTTGGGGAATCCACACTTCATCCGCTTTTTCGAAGAACCGCATAATTTCGTTAGTCATCTGTTTGGCAATGTACTTGTTGTGTATCGAATGCTCAAAGTCATCCCTGTATTTTGAATGAAATGTCGCAACAAAAGGTATTTTCTGTTTATTTGCAATGCTTAATGCTAATCTGCCTGAACTAAACGGACAATGTGCGTGGACCAATCCAAAAGATATATTTTCAATTTCAGTTTTAAATGTATGATCTATTGTGGGAAGTCCTATCCGATATGGTTTTCGACCGATAATAGGAATGGAGGTATACCTGTAAATCGGATACGGTTCGTTATCTGAATAGTTTGGTGACTTGGGCGTTATTACACAAACAGGTTGTCCCTTTTGATGTAACCAATACGCATAATTCTGAGCAGCAAGTGATACTCCGTCCATAATTGGAGGAAAACTATCGTTGAAAATTCCAATAGTTTTCAAATTGTCGCCAACTGTTTTAATCATGTAATTTAGTTTAACTGTTTGTTAAATGAACTTGTAAAAACAATATGAAATCCCTTTACAAGATTGCAAATTTAGGAAATTCTTTTCATATTTCCATGAACATGATTTTAAATTGCTTATCCGAATCAAAATGCAGGTATGTTTTACAAACAAAGAAATTTATGCACATGAATTTTAATTATAGCGAACCTAATTTTTGGCTGTATGTAAATTAATAATAAAATACTGATCCGTCGAATGTAGTGTTAATATTCACAGAATAGAAGTTCTGAGTTGCTGTTGTATAGAGCATTCGGATAATTTGTTAACTAAATATTGTCTAAGTTATATTCTGAAATTAAATAGTTTTTAAACTTCGTAACAGCTTTGAATCATCTCTGCTTAAAATTGTATACTTTTCATAATAACTCACCTTGAAATAATAGAATTGATACAACAAGCACAATTTCTTTTTACTGATTTTTGTTTTTGTAAGTACAAGTTTAACATCATGTCAAACTCGTATTTAAGTAAATCAATTTCTACTTTTTCAATATTTCGCATACAGTGGTATAAATTGCTTAGATTATTAAAGGGTATTTATTCCCCCTTTTATGATGAAAGTCTTTTTCACAAGGATATTGCATTTTTTAATCAACATACTTTACTGGTTGAAAGATGTATTGCAATGACTGTTGTCAAATCATACACCCTCAATAATTACATGTAAGTCAAAGTATAATAGTTTTAATGCTCTATTTCCACAAAAATATTAATTTATTAAAGAAATGCTGTTATTTGAAACCATAATTAAAATTAGATGAACCATGAATAGATAATCTTGTTTATATATTATTGATTTTTTTCTGTTTATATCAATAAGTAATTGAGCTTAATTATTGATATATTTGTTAAATGTAATATCATGGAATTCATGTATTTATAATATTCCCGACCCCAAAATCCAAAAAGGATATTTAACACGCAGTATTTGAAAATACCAATTCGTAAATTCAATATTTTAATGCACTCTTAGCCTCCCTGGGGTTGGTGGTCACCATTAAAAACAGAACATTAAATTAATAGATTTACTTTACCTTTGTGTCTCTCTTTTATACGGACTCTGTTTTCAAAAGAGACATAAAAACATTAGTAAAACGATTGTTATATTGGATTACTGTATGACCATGACGAATAAAATAATTGATTTATAAATATTGATTGGAAATAGTAAGATAATTATTGCTTTACAAAGCCTGAAATTATTTCGGACATGCATGTAAAATTATATTTTTGTATTATAAATGAAACAAGCGATGATTTCGATGTCAAAGTAGATAACTAATTGTTATAAAAATTGTATCTTTGCATTTCTAAAATTTTGTTTAATTATTATTATTCCCAAAGCAGTATATCTATTGATAACTAAAACTTATTGAGCTGGATATAGTTAATTGTTTCTGCCATTATCTGGATATATTCATTTCAATTAAATTGAAATGAATAAAATGAACGATTAAAAATAAATTGTTTATTAATAATAACGTTGTTCTAATCAAATGAATCAAAATCGACCTATACGTTTTTTTGCAGTTGAGAAACTGACATTTATCTATGTCCTGATAACATCTTTGATAGTTGTTATTCTTCATCCGGACCTGCAGGTACTAAATGTATTACTGAAAGCCAGAGCATTTGTGGTTTTAATAATTGTGGCTCTAACATTATTAAACTCCATTAAAAACTGGTGGATCATACGATTTTCAAGATATGCCTTTGTAGGCGTATTGCTGGTATATTGGTATCCCGAAACGTTTGATATTAACAGATTGATGCCAAACTACGATTATTTGCTGGCCGGGTTGGAACAAACCATATTCTCTTTTCAACCTGCTCAGCTATTTAGTAAATTATACCCTCAACGCTGGTTCAGTGAAATTCTTAATATGGGCTATTTATCCTATTATCCATTGATTATTGGTACTTGCATCTATTTCTTTTTCTTAAGCAGAAGAATATTTGAAAAGTTCTTTTTTATAGTTCTGTTTTCATTTTTCTGCTATTATCTCATATATATCCTTTTCCCTACTGCAGGACCTCAATATTATTATCAGGCAATTAGTGTCGACAACCTTAATTCGGGAATCTTTCCTAATATCGGCTATTATTTTGACAAACATCAGGCTCTTTTAATATCCGGTAAAAATTCAGGTTTCTTTTCTCAAATGGTTCAGAATTCTCAACAAGTAGGGGAAAGGCCAACAGCTGCATTCCCGAGTTCTCATGTCGGCATTTCAACATTAATTATTCTTTTGATAGTAAAGAACCGACAGTACATTTTATTGACAATATTATTTCCTCTCTATCTGGCTTTGGTTACCTCTACTGTTTATATTCAGGCACATTATGTCATTGATGTCATTATGGGATTTGCGACTGCCTTTATGTTTTACTTTTTGGCAAGTTATGTTTTCCGGCTATTTACACGAAGGTATGTTGGAATACCCGAATTAACAGCTATTTTCGCCAAAAGAGCGGTTAAAGTTCCAGATACCAAAATTTAAAGACCAATATTTCTAATCCTTTTTTTCTTTATCCTCACACGTAAATAATATTCGTTGTCGTTTTGTTTTAAACAAAATAACATTGGCTATAAGTATTTACATATCAAATGTTTCAATATATAGATAAGCATTTGATAAATTTTTTATGTCATAAATCAAATAAACTACTACTCTTCTTTAAATTGCCTGATTAGAAATAATCATATTTTAAAGGTATCTCAATGATGTATTTATTGAAAGGGATAGTCTTTTGATTGAGATAAAATGAGGATAGTTAGGGCTGATTTAGATAATTTCTTATCTTTGCATAATTGCAAAAAAATGTAGGTTTTACCATTTAATTTATTGGTCATGTCACAATTACTAACTGTGGAAGAGCTTAATAGTATGTGTAAAAATACTATGATTGAGCATTTGGGAATTAAATTTACAGAACTATCATCCGGTAGTGTTACCGCAACTATGCCAATTGATGAAAGAACTATACAGCCCATGAAACGTTTACATGGTGGAGCCGTAATGACGTTGGCCGAATCGGTGGGAAGTGCGGGTTCTCTGGCAATAGTAGACAGAACCAGATATTTTGTGTTGGGGGTCGAAATCAGTGGAAGTCATGTTGGTACTACTTCTGAAAAAATGGTATTTGCCAAAGCTAATATTGTTCATCAAGGAACAAGTTCTCATGTTTGGGAAATTCATGTGAAAGATAAAAACGATACTCTTATATCCGTTTGTCGACTCACGAATCGGATTATTCCCATAAAGACAAAAGAGAAAGAATGAATTTAGAAAATCAATCATACCAATCACTTATAAATCTGCAAACTGTTTGTCTGGAACAGAATATACCATTTGCATCTTACCGGTTACCCCTTCAACAGGAAATTGTAACTCTGGTTCAGTATCAATCTTTTCCCGAGAAAATAAATGTCCTAAGTGATTTACAGCAAAGAAAAGGGTTTATAATCGTTCCTTTTTTTGAAACAACTAATCATCCTTCCTATCTTCTTGAACCGGACAATATTTTTTATAATGGAAATATAGACCCCGGTTTTACAGATCAGTTGTCCAGGAACTCAGGTTTACTGTTTTCAGAAAACCGGATATCAAGAGAATTGGTTACCACTCCACGCGAAGATTTTATTGTGCAGGTCAATTATGCCAGGCAAGCCATCATTGAAAGAAAATTCCACAAGGTTGTATTGTCAAAAGTACGGGTTGAAAATCTAAAAGCTGAATTTGATGCCGGTGCTTTCTTTCTTCATTTATGTAAAACCTATCCCCATGCATTTGTTTATTTGATTCAACTTCCTGAAGTAGGTTGTTGGGCAGGTGCAACGCCAGAGCCCTTGTTGCTGGTTGAAACCGGGAAAGTGAAAACAGTATCGCTTGCAGGGACACAACTTGCATCCGGAGGTCCTCTCGACGCATATAGCTGGAGTGATAAAGAAATTGAAGAGCAGGGAATAGTTACCGGGTTTGTGGAAAATACGCTCCATTCATTGAATATTGAAAATTATGCACTAAGCGGTCCATCCAATTATCAGGCTGCCAATTTAATTCATCTCAGAACAGGCTTTGAATTTAATGTAACCGAAATGGGGAACAGGTTAGGCGATTGTTTGAAAGCTTTGCATCCGACTCCTTCGGTGGGAGGTTTGCCAAAGGAAACTGCCCGGAATTTTATTCTAAAGAATGAAAAACATGACCGGACTTATTACACCGGTTATCTTGGCCCTATAAACATAGATAGTAAAAGCTGCCTGTATGTAAACTTACGATGCCTGCAATTGTTTAAGAAAAAGTTTGTCCTTTATAGTGGAGCCGGTATAACTGCTTCGTCCATCGCTGAAAACGAATGGGAGGAAACAGATAATAAAATGCTGACGATGTTGAATGCAATGAAGAAAGAAAGAACCCCTAACCCCTGAAGGGGGATAAGAAAGAAAAACCCTATTCTTTGAAGGGGATATAAAAGAGAACCCCTAACCCCTAAAGGGGGATAAGAAAGAAACCTATTCTCTAAAGGGGGATAAGAAATCAAAAAATGGGATTCTTACGATAACCCGAAATAAATGAATCCATAATACTTTAGGGAAATAAATAGTAAATAGTAAATGAGTAAATCGTAAATCATATAATGAATCATTTTAGACAGGGAATTAAAAATATACCCGAAATTTGTTTCCGGCAAGGAGTACGCAAGGTAATTATTGCTCCGGGATCACGGAATGCCCCGTTAATACTGGCATTTACTGATCACCCCGGACTAGAATGCTTAAGTATCACAGATGAACGCTCTGCAGCTTATTTTGCCACCGGAATTGCCCAACATAGCGGAGAACCGGTTGCATTGGTATGTACTTCAGGAACAGCAGTTCTTAATTTTGCACCGGCCATTGCAGAAGCGTATTATCAAAATTTGTCATTGATTGTCATCACTGCCGACCGTGCCGCTGAAACTATTGACCAGGCAGATGGACAAACGATCCGTCAATCGAACATTTATGCCAACTATATTAAAACCTGTGTCGAATTGCCCGTTGAAACTGTGCAGGATGATGATCTGGCTTTCTGTGACCGGCAGGTTTCGCAGGCCATTGATATTTCCAAAACTGCACCCTGTGGCCCGGTACAAATAAATATCCCATTGCGTGAACCCATCTACGAGGCATTACCCGATTATCATAGTCAGCCAAAAATCATTCAAACACTTCCATCTGATCTAACGATATCCTCTTCAGGTTTGCAAAAACTATCCGAATCGTGGACTTCTTATTCTAAGAAACTTATTGTCATCGGAGTTCAGCCCAAAAATGAATCCTTAAATGAACTGGCAACCCTGCTTGCCCGTGAACCCGATGTGGTGGTAGTGGGTGAAAATCTTTCGAATATAAGCTGTGAACATCTCATTTGCCGCCCCGAAGTCTTTTTTGCTTCTCTAACGGAAGGTGAAAAAGTAACCTACCAGCCTGAATTACTCATCACCATTGGGCATTCAGCCATCTCCAAACAGATGAAATTATACTTAAAAGCCCACCGGCCTTTCGAACACTGGCAATTCGAATCGTCATTGCCTTATGCCGATACGTATAAAAGCCTGACTTCCATAGTCCCCGGTAAAGCTGTTGAAATCCTTGATAAAATGCCGTTAGGGAAAACAAAGAGTAGTTTTGCAAGAGTATATCAACAACAAATGCAAACCATCAGCAAACTTCATGATGCATTTGTTGAAAATGCTCCATTATCGGATATGAGTGTCGTCACTCAATTGTTGAAACTTGTTCCATCAGGAACCATTATGCAACTAGCAAACAGTACATCGGTCCGCTGGACACAATTATTCCCTACCCGGGACGATTTATCCTACTTCTGCAATCGTGGAACCTCAGGGATTGATGGTAGTTTGTCTACAGCAGCAGGATTTGCCTATTCGTCAAAACAACCGACCCTCTTCCTTACAGGGGATTTGTCGTTTATCTACGATTCAAACGGCATGTGGAATAATTATCTTGGCGGTAACATTAAAATCATTGTCATGAATAACAATGGCGGAAACATATTTAAATTTATTGGTGACTCTCAATTAATGTCTAATTGTGAGAAGTATTTTACTACCCCTCATCATGTAAATGTTAAATCACTGGTGGAGGCATATGGATTGGATTATATTGGCTGCAATCAAAGAGAAGGGTTGGAAGATAATCTCATAGCTCTTTTTAATGGTAAGAAAGCTGCAGTACTTGAAATATTTACGGATGAAGTATTAAATACTGAAAATTATAAAGGGTATTTTAAAAATATTAAAAAGTCCCCTAACCCCTAAAATGAAGAACCCCTAACCCCCTGAAGTGGAATAAAAAAGAAACTGATTTTTAAATCATACCCCCCTTTAGGGGTTGGGGGTAATAAAAAACAATACTAACTTCTCTTACTCCCCTTTAGGGGTTAGGGGTATTAATTTATAGATCAATGAGAAACTGGACATCAATTAAAGAATTCGAAGAAATTAAGTTTGATTACTTCGAAGGAATCGCCAAAATAACGATTAACCGTCCCCGTTACCGCAATGCTTTTACACCCGATACCATTAAAGAAATGATCGAATGTATGGCTTTTTGCAGGGACAGTCAGGATATTGCAACGGTCATCCTCACCGGTGAAGGTGATAAGGCATTTTGTAGCGGTGGTGATATCAATGTAAAACAAATTGGAGGATATATAGGTAAAGATGGTATTCCCCGTTTGAATGTGCTCGATTTGCAAAAAATGATACGCAGTCTGCCAAAACCCGTTGTAGCAATGGTCAATGGTTTTGCTATCGGGGGCGGCCATGTATTACATGTAGTCTGTGACTTATCGATTGCATCCGAAAATGCTATCTTTGGACAAACAGGTCCCAAGGTGGGTAGCTTTGATGCCGGTTTCGGGTCTTCTTATCTGGCACGTGTCGTAGGACAAAAAAAAGCCCGTGAGATATGGTTCCTGTGTAAGCAGTATTCAGCTGCGGAGGCTTATGATATGGGTATGGTCAATAAAGTAGTGCCATTCGATCAACTGGAGGACGAAACTGTGGACTGGTGCAAGCAAATGATGCAACATAGCCCGTTAGCATTGCGTATGATTAAGGCCGGTTTAAATGCAGAACTCGACGGTCAGGCAGGAATACAGGAGTTGGCAGGAAATGCCACCATGCTGTATTATATGACAGAAGAAGCACATGAAGGAAAGAACGCCTTCCTTGAAAAGAGAAAACCTGACTTCTCGAAATTTCCGAAAATGCCGTAAGACGTTTCGCGTTCCGCGTTCCGTGTTTCGTGTTCCGCGTTCCGTGTTCCGCGTTCTGCGTTCCGCGTTCCGTGTTCCGAGTTTGAAGAGTTTGAAGAGTTTGAAGTTTGAGGAATAGGATTCCTGGCTCTTTGTTCTTTTGTCTTTTATCTTTTGTCTATGATCCTGGTTCTTGACTCTTGGTTCAAAATTCCACATTTAAAAATCTGAATACTAAAAATGAAAATAAGTAACTGGATAGAAGCATTCCGTTTACGTACCTTGCCACTGGCATTGTCTAATACGATTATCGGTTCCTGCCTGGCAGCCGCTGATGATAAGTTCCGCTGGTCCATATTCGGGTTGGCGGCATTGACCACTGTATTGCTGCAAATCATGTCGAATATGGCCAATGATTATGGCGATTTTGTAAACGGGAAGGATACCGTCGAGCGGATAGGGCCTAAACGCATGGTGCAGTCGGGTGAGATAACTCCAAAAACCATGTTGCGGGGTATCATTTTCATTGGAATCCTTTGTGTTGTATCGGGCGTGTCGCTAATCTTCATTGGAACGGAAGGTATTCCGGTTACCAACATGCTGTTGTTTGGATTACTGGGGCTGGCGGCGATAGCTGCGTCTATCAAATATACGGTGGGCAAGAATCCGTATGGCTATCGCGGACTGGGTGATATCTTTGTTTTTATATTCTTCGGCCTGGTGGGGGTAATTGGAACCTATTTCCTGCATACACAAGCGTTCCGCTGGGCACTCCTGCTGCCTGCTTCGGCTATTGGCTTGTTAAGTACTGGCGTGTTGAATATGAACAATATGCGGGACTATGAAGCCGATAAAAATGCCGGAAAGAAGACTATTGTAGTGGCAATGGGAGTTAAGAATGCAGGGTATTACCAATTGTTTTTAATAGGTGGTGCTGCTTTACTGACAGTGATGTACACATTGTTGAATTACCATTCTGCGTGGCAATGGTTGTTTGTCCTTTCATTTCCTGTATTGTATTTAAATCTGAAAAAAGTATTCACGTATAAAGATGCGTTGGAATTATATCCCGAATTACCCCGGGTATCGATAGCCAGTCTGATATTTGCATTGACATTCGGAATTGGATTACTAATATAGACGTAGCTTATATTATGAAATGGTACCTGAAATACTTGTTTCGCTGAAATTCCGAATAATCTTTAAATTAAAAATCTGTGTAATCCGTGGACATAATCTTTCTTAATTTTATTTTTTAGAAGAATCATCTGTGTAAATCAACGTTACCGGTACATGATGCAGATATTTAAAATTTATAATTTATGCTCTCTGCCCGTTATAAAACATTTAAACTCAATTTTAAATTCCCCGCTGGTACTTCCCGTGGGGTTTTGTTGCATAAACCCTCTTCTTTTCTAATCCTGGAGAAAGATGGATGTATGGGTATCGGCGAATGTTCCACCATTCCTGACTTAAGTATTGATCCGGTTGATTCGTATGATGATAAACTGAAAACCCTGTGCCGGCTGATAAATGAAGGAGTTGACCCGGGCACCCTTGATTTGCACGACTATCCTTCCATTGCTTTTGGGCTGGAAACAGCATTGCTGGATCTTGCAGCAAAAGGATCAAAAAAACTATTCCTTTCAGATTTTACGGATGGAATAACCGGTATTCCCATTAACGGATTGGTGTGGATGGGCGATAAAGACTTTATGGAAAAACAGATCAGGGAGAAGATTGATGCCGGATACCGGTGTATCAAACTTAAAATAGGAGCCAATGATTTTAGCACCGAACTCGAAATCCTGGCTGCTATCCGGAAGCAGTTTTCATCTGACGAACTCGAAATACGACTGGATGCAAACGGCGCTTTTCATCCCAATGAAGCACTTGAAAAATTAAACAGGTTATCTGAATTCGGCATTCATTCAATCGAACAACCTATCCGCCAACATAACCGGTATGCCATGGCCGAACTCTGCATTCATTCTCCCATTCCCATTGTGCTGGATGAAGAGTTGATAGGAGTAAACCCTGATGATAAGGAATCCTTGCTTGAAAAGATAAATCCTGCCTACATTATTTTAAAGCCAAGCCTGTTGGGAGGGTTTAAGCAATCCGAAGAATGGATTCGTCTGGCCGTGAAACATCATATTGGCTGGTGGGTAACCTCTGCCCTTGAATCCAATATCGGGCTGAATGCCATTGCACAATGGTCGGCTACCCTTGGCTCCACCCTGCCGCAAGGATTAGGCACCGGACAATTGTATCACAATAACATTCCTTCTCCGTTATCGATAAATCAGGCTAAACTATATTACAAGTCAGATAATGAATGGGATTTGAGCACTATATTATCATAACATATGGAAAGTATTATCCTTAATGGAGTCTTGTATAATCGTCAGAATGTTGACCAAATTATCAATCCGGCTTTTCCCGTTGATTCGTGGTGGAATGCTGTCGGTTACTTCCTTCAAAACTGGTTCGACGATTCTGATTTTGTTACTGTACACACTTCGGGTTCTACCGGTATCCCTAAATGCATTCAATTGTCAAAACAAAGTATGGTGAATTCTGCACGGATGACCAATGGTTTCTTTCAGCTTACCGGTAAAAGCGTCTGTCTACTCTGCCTTCCTGTTTCATACATTGCCGGAAAAATGATGATCGTACGGGCTATTGTAGGTGGATTTCATCTGTTATCTGTTGAACCTTCTGCTAATCCATTTATAAACCTGCAGGATTCCGTTGATTTTGCAGCCATCACTCCGTATCAATTGTTTCATTCCTGTGAAACTTTGAAAAATAAATCAGTCGGTAAAATAATAGTGGGAGGGGGACCAGTTACTTCTAAACTGGAATTCCTTTCTGAAAATATCCCTTCCGAACTGTATGAAACATATGGTATGACCGAAACCTGTTCGCATATTGCCTTGCGCAGGTTCAACGGAATGGATAAATCCGACTGTTTTACAATCCTGGATGGTGTCACCATTCGCCTTGATGAGAGAGTGTGTCTTGCCATCAGTGCTCCACACTTGTTGAATGAAGAAATTCAAACGAATGATATAGTTGAATTGAAAGGTGCTTCTTCTTTTCGATGGCTGGGACGTGCCGATTCGATCATTAATTCGGGAGGTGTCAAGATTCATCCCGAACAACTCGAAAAAAAACTGGAAGGAATCATTCCTGCCGGTTATTTTATTTCGTCAATTCCTGATGAGCAGTTCGAAAACATTGTGGTGCTGATTATTGAGTCACAGAAATACTCCATTCAAGAACTTAAACATCTGAAAGCACAGTTGGAAAAGGTGTTGTCGAAATATGAAATTCCAAAACATATTTACTTTCTTCCTTCGTTTATTTATTCAGAAAGCAATAAAGTGTTGAGAAAACCAACGTTGGAAAAGGCATTAAAAACAGCTTAATCTCTTATTCGATTAAGCTGCAATATTCTGGGATGGGATTATTCTTTTCCCGTAGATAATTTAAAATCAATGCTGAAACTTTTGCGTTCCATCGAAAAGCTATTGCTACTCTGATTGCCTTGCATGGCGTCCTGCATTTCAGATCCGGGCATTTCGCCGGTATCACTGCCTCCGATTCCTCTGTTTTCCATTCCGTTTCCACCCATTTCACCACCCATTCCTCTGCTGCCTCTACCTCCACCAGGCATTCCGCCCGACATTCCTTTGCCCTGATGTCCTTTCATTTTTTTCATGTCTCTTTGTGAAAGATCATTGATATTAACCAGCAGTTGTATGGGTGTTGTGTTTAAATTTACAAGTGAAAAATCATTCCCGTAAATCTCTCGAAGTGGAACCCTGATTTCATAGGTGACAAGTTCCCGGGATGTTTTACTTCGTGCAAAACATATGCTGTTCTCATCATTGCTATCAGAAACGATTTTGCCTTTTGAAAATAGAAAGCCATCTAATAAAGCAGTATCCTTTGGAATAATGACAGCGCCTTCGGTTGATTTATATGACAGATTATCAATCTTTCCATCCTGATTAATAATCATTGGAGGCATTTCCCCTTTTTTTAATGCAGGGAAAGCAATGGCAACTTTTAAAGGAGGTGAAGTTTTTACTTTAAGTTTCACGCTAAAGCCGGCACTCAACATTTGCATTTGGGTTGACCGGTCGGCTGCTTTTAGTATCAGGTACAAATTCTTTGCATCATTTCTGAATTCATATTTTACATTCGACTCGGCATTAAAAAAACGTGGAAGTGTACCCCAGTCTGCACCATTCCCATCTATAACTATTGACTGAGCCTCCCATTTAGATGTGCTTACCTGAGCCATTATTCCTGAGAATAAACTCAAAACTGTCAAAAAAGTTAATTGGACCAATCTTTTCATATAAGTTTTTATAAAATACGGGTGAGTTTTTGGAATTAAGATTATTTTTTTGTATAGAAATGAACGCTTAGTCAACAAAATTCGTTAACTTTGCCACAAATGTACTTGACTTTTTCATAGCATCTAACAACTGATAATTATTTTATAAAAAATTATCTAATCATTAGCCGCTTTAATTTTTCTATACACTAAAAAAAACTATGAGACAATTACCTCCACAATCAAATCCTTCTTATGGTTTTTCCTCTACTCCATTTGGCGAATGTTGCATTGCTTTCTCAAACGATGGAATTTGTGCACTTACTTTTCCTGAAAGTCATGAGAGTGCTTATTCCGATCTTGACTATCGTTTCCCTGATGTAGAATTTAAACATAATGATGATAAAGCCGAACGTATCGTCCGTCAGATTTTTGAAAATGGCTCACGACCGGTTCTGAATCCAATAGGAACTGAATTTCAACTTTCCATCTGGGAAGCTTTAAAACAAATCCCTGCCGGACAAACCACTACTTATGCTCAAATTGCCGAAAATATAGGGCGTCCTAAAGCTGTTCGTGCGGTGGGAACTGCTATAGGTGCCAATCCAATTGCTTACCTGATTCCATGTCATCGTGTTATCCGTACTGATGGTTCATTGGGAGGCTTTCGCTGGGGAATGGAATGTAAAATGAAAATGCTTGCGTACGAGACTAAATAACTCTTTATTGCTTATCTTTTTGAATTCTCAGAGAATAATAAAAACCCGCTGTTTGTTTTTTATAAGGAACGATTATTCTCAAATTTATTATCTTCTATCTTTTATTCCCCCCTGTTCAGAAAATGTTCACTCCTTTAAATCATGTATTATTAATTCATTTTACTTTCATTTACTGTCCTGTTCTGAATCGGTTTATATTGTAATTAAACATCTGTTTAATAACAAAACAAATAAAGAAATATTGATTGAATCTAATATGATAAACTAAACCTTTACCAAAAACCAACTTTCGAATGTAAGCTGGAATTTTTTTTAAATAAAATTTCAAAGAATAAAACAACTGAAATTTTTACAGTCTTACTTGTTTCTAAATTATTTTGAATGAATCGGATTCTGATTTTATTCTCCTGCCTCCAATTTTATTTTCCAATGTATCTGTCAATCAGATAGTAGATAAACAGTCAGATGCTAATCAATTAAATAATAATCACTTTCAGCCAATCGTGACAGAGTGATTAAAGCAAATTTACAATTAAACAGAATCTGCAAATATGTTTTGATAAAAAGAGTAAAATGTAAAAAAAATATGTATTTTTGTTGACAGTTAAATCAAAAAAATAAAATCGTTTTGAAAGGTCTGAAATTTTAAGATCAAGTCATTGAAGACGATACGAAATTATTTGCATTAAAAGTTTTGATTTTACCGAAAGCTCTGATTCTTTTTAAGCGCAAACAATAAATCTAAATAATATTACTAACTAGCTGTACTAGAAATTGATTCGCAGGATTCAAATATCAAGACAAACAATTTTATGGGAAAAAATCAAAATTCAACCACAGAGTATTTTAAACTAATTTCGATTATTCATACGGCTTTGGTGTTGGGGGTAATTCTATTTGGAGCAATTGTATGTTTATTTATAGCCGATTTTCAACATGCAGATACTCAGTCGGGATTAGCCAATTTGTTTGTTTATTTAGTTCCGGGTTTAATTATGGCAGGAATTATCGCCAGCAATGTGATTTTCAGGATTAAATTGAACGCTTTACTGATAAACGAAGATTTAAAAATTAAAATGGAAGTTTACAGAAGAGCTTCTATCATACGATATACATTCATCCAACTCCCTGCTTTGTTTGCTTTAATGGTTATTTTTATGACTTCGGATATTAATTATCTGGTTTATGCAGGATTGATGATTGTATTGCTTATTATCAAACGACCAACCATGAAACTAGCCATTTCGGAACTGCGACTGGATCAGGAGGAGGTTACCCAATTAAAAAATCCCGATTCGAAAGTTTTCTGATATATTAATTTCAACAAAAAGAATCATTCTATTTCAATATCTAATTTGAATCAACATCAATTTAAACATTAAAATCATCTATTCATGGAATCAATTCCTTACATTATTATTGGAGTATTTGTATTGATTGTTATTCTCTCCGGTTTTGTCACCGTAAATCAGGGGAATGTGGCGGTTATTACTGTTTTCGGAAAGTATCGTCGTGTTATGGCACCGGGACTTAACTTTAAAATTCCGTTGATTGAAATGGTTTACAAACGCATCAGTATACAAAACCGATCGGCAGAACTCGAATTTCAGGCGGTATCGCAGGATCAGGCGAATGTCTACTTTAAAGCCATGTTGCTGTATGCCGTACTCAACCAATCGGAAGAAATGATTAAGAATGTGGCGTTTAAATTTGTCGATGAACGCAGCTTTATGCAGGCTCTGATCCGGACTATCGAAGGTACGATCCGTAGTTTTGTGGCTACCAAGAAGCAAGCCGAAATACTTGGACTCCGTACCGAAATTATTCTTGAAGTAAAAAAACATTTGGACGCGACACTGGAAGAATGGGGATACCATATGATTGACATCCAATTGAATGATATTACTTTTGACGAAGAAATCATTAAATCCATGTCACGGGTAGTTGCTTCGAATAACCTGAAAGCTGCCGCTGAGAATGAAGGACAAGCCTTGTTGATCACACGTACTAAAGCTGCTGAAGCGGAAGGAAATGCCATTAAAATATCAGCATTGGCCGAAAAAGAAGCTGCCCAGCAACGTGGACAGGGGATTGCCCTGTTCCGGGAAGAAGTAGCCAAGGGCATGGCACAGGCTGCGAAAGAAATGACTGATGCCGATTTGGATGCTTCCTTTCTGTTATTCAGTATGTGGACTGAAACCATCAAACATTTTGGGGAAACAGGGAAAGGAAATGTTATTTTCCTGGATGCGTCGACCGATGGCATGCAAAAAACAGTGAACCAAATGATGGGCCTGATGAAGATGAATGAGAAAGCATAAACATTACTTTATCCTATACAAAGACCGCTCCCGGAAGATTTTCCGGGAGCGGTCTTCTTTTTGAAGAATATCTTATTCCATGATATGAATTTAATGCATCGTTCAAAGCCTCAAAAATTTCTTATGTTCTGATATACTATCCTTCAATTTTTTAAACAGGAATAGAAAGATCCTCTATTTCTTTTTCTCCAACAAATATAAATAAAGTTAAATAAATAGTTATTATTAATATTAATATCTTAACTTTGGATTTTTTTAGGAATTATAAATCTTGTAGGGATATTGACTGATAACAGGTTGCTTAAATCACAGGGTAAAAGTGATTCGATTCTTATAATCCAGATATAACTGCCGGAAATAAACTTCTGTGATTTCCGATTTGTTACCTCAGAAAATATTTCCGAAAGATCTGTTCATTTAAAAATTTCATTAAATTTCAAAATTATAAACTTAAAAACAATTTACAAAATGAAAACATTCATCACTACTGTTTTTTTAGTCCTATTGGGTATTTCACTTCAGGCACAAACACCGGTAAGTCTTAAATTAAATCTGGATAAGGGGAAGGTGTATAAGGTAAAAAGTACGACTAAACAAGCCATTCAACAAACAGCCAACGGGCAACAGTTTGCAATTGATGTAATTTCCAACATGGTGGTTAGTTATCAAATGCTCAGTCAGGAAAATGATGTGATGAATATAGAATTTAAGTTTGATACCATAGCTACGAAAATCAGTTCGCCTATGTTTAATAAGGAAACCAATTCGGCAATAGCAGGAAGTACAGATCCTCTTGAGATGATTATGCATAAGATGAGCACGAATAAAATTACTGCTAAAATTTCGACAACCGGGAAATTTATTGATTTTGTGAATTATGGTAAGTTCAAAGACAATGTTTTGTTTGTATTGGATTCAATACCTGCCACCAAAAGAGATCAGGCAAAAACACAGGCAGATGGAGTCATTAAAGAATCTGCAGTAAGAA
>Ga0302209_10000369_pt1 | contig 21078 bp, 15 predicted proteins | sample II_Fen_E3_1_FD_194574 | JGI IMG/M metagenome (GOLD analysis project Ga0302209, IMG submission 194574) | Peat permafrost microbial communities from Stordalen Mire near Abisko, Sweden - II_Fen_E3_1 | ecosystem: Environmental > Terrestrial > Soil > Wetlands > Permafrost | place: Sweden: Abisko...
AAGACTACTCAAATTTACGCTAAAATAACTGACTTGAAAATGAGTAATGACATGCAAAAACTGTCAGATATAATTGATCGTGAAAAAGCATGTTAAACACAACAAAGCAAGAATGGAATGAACTGGTCACAATTTGTGACCAGTTTCCTGAAGGCCTGAAAAGCTAGAGGTCACAATTTCTGACCTCTAGATAGGGAGATATTTGAACATTGTCGTAAATGGAAAGAAAGTTTTATCCGAAAGTTTATGGAAAGCTGTATTGTTGCATCAATGCGGCTTTTTTCATACATTATGTAGGGCGTTGATAGGGCTCTATCCTACTTTATCCCATACATAAGTAACTATCCCGCAATAAACAGGGCAACCTGTTCAATTTTCAATTCGGTGTACCGGCAGAATTCATAACAGTTATGAGTTGGTGTTATTCTTTTTCGTTGTGTTCTTTTTACTTTAGAGAGTAACAACCTTCCGTAACGTTCACTCTTTCCTGTGATACGTTGGATATCTTTTGGATAGATACAAATACGTTTCACTTCCATTTCTCTTACTATTTTATGCAAAAATCCAAATTTATTGCACACTCAAATACGTTTGTTTTGGGAAAAAAGGAAAAGATAGTCAAAGACAGAAGTGCCAGTTTATAAAATTGGTATTTATAACTATACTTTTGTTCCGATAATTTTAAACCATAATAATTATGGCACAACAAAAAAGCATTCTAAAATTACAGGAAACTATCGGTGGAATTACTTTCTACAAATCCAAAGATGGCTATCAGGCTCTGGAAAAAGGTGGCGTTGACGCTTCCCGAATTGCGAATGATCTAAGGTTTGCAAGACCCCGTGAAAATGGAGCAGTGTGAGAAATGAACATTTTACTTATTAGGCTGTATATCAATTCTTTACGAATGCTATAATTTTATTGTTACGAATTAGTCCCAAATTTTGAACCCTTATTTTTTGTTGTCATTGGCTTCGCTCAGGCAGACAATTATTTCGATTCAAAAGTATATATTATTTCGAAATTTCCCAAAAAAAGTAAGATTTATTTACAAGGCTAAAGTGTAAATTTTATATACTTGTTAAAATCAAATATAAACAATCATTGTAAGCTGTATAATGTCCGACTTAGTTTGGCTTGGAGCAGGAAATCTTAACGGTTTATCTGTCGATTGCTCAGAAATTAAACATTCCGTCCAAAACAGCCGAGCAGCAAATTGCACGATTCGCCAAAACAGGGTTAATAACCATTTTGCACAAAACCAATATCGTAAATAACCATTACCATGAACTCAACTGATAAAAGACAAATCCAACTCCACAAAATGGAATTAGACGAAAAATACCTTTCCCGGAAGCTTCTCGAAATTTCCCAAAACAAAACGATTATCATTGGAAGTCTCCGAAAATACAAATCTAAATGTAAGTGTAAAAACAAAGGCAATGCATTTGTTCATGAGAAAGCATTAATCAAAATATTGAGAATCAACAAACTCATAATGAGACTTTTAATTGAAAAGGATTTTATTAAACCTATGGGTATTTTTAGTTTAAACTTATTCACTGTGGCAGACATTGAACACTTTCTCAAGAAAAATAATTCAAACAACAAACATTCTTAAATATGCAAAAAATATATTTTTATAACAACCCAACATTTTTGGCAATAATCATTGTTTATTGCCAAATATGTTATACATTTGCATTTCACAATTAATCTTATATGGCAACAATCACAGACATACTATATTTTGCCGCCACAAATAGTCAATTTACACGTAAAGAGTTGATTGCTTATTTGGAAAAACAAAAACAAACTGTTTCTCCAAACGCTCTGTCAATACAATTAGATCGGCTATTGAAGAACAACGATCTTACCCGTATTGAACGTGGGGTTTATGCTCTGCCTACTACTTCTCACAAAAATTTTATAGCTTTTATTTCAGATGAAATAAAACAATTGAATTTACAACTCAAAACACAATTCCCATTTGCTAACTTTTGTGTGTGGAGTAGTAAAACGATAGCCTCATATATGCACCACATTCCCAACCTCAATTACATTTATATTGATGTTGAGCGTGATGTCACAGAATCAGTTTTCGACTATCTAAATAGCAATAGTTCTATTCGTGTTTTTTTGTGTCCCAATCAGGATGATTTTAGTCGCTATATCAATGGAAATGAGTCTATCATTGTTCGCACACTAATATCAGAAGCCCCATTACAAGTGATAGATGGGTTTAATACACCAACTATTGAAAAGATATTAGTAGATGTAGTGGGCGATGTTGAATTTTATTTTTTACAAGGAACTGAAATCACTTATTTTTACAGTAATGTAATTGAACGGCACAACTTGAACACAAATAAACTATTACGATATGCTACCCGACGGGGACGAAAAGAAGAGGTTGAACAACTATTAAACAACAATAAATTATGATTCACCCAGATAGCCGGACAATTGAATGGATGAAGCAAGTAGCGGCTGAAAATAAATTTTCAGACATAGCACTTATTGAGAAATCAATAAGAGCTTTTTCATTGCTCGAATCCTTAGTTTTATCTGGATGTCCTTTTGTTTTTAAAGGGGGTACGGCATTAATGCTTCACATGGATAGCGCAAAGCGACTTTCCATTGATATTGATATTATTTGTCCTCCAGGAACAAACATTGAAGAATTTGTTCAGAAATTTGCTCAGGAATACGGCTTCGGTGAAGTGAAATTAGTAGAGCGGGTTACACCCCACAATGTGCCAAAAACTCATGCTAAATTCTTTTATCAAGTAACTTACGTTACAAATACTGAAACGGAATGCATTCTACTTGATGTACTATTCGAGGATATTTATTATCATAATGTAGAGCAACTACCAATCCAAAGCCGTTTCTTGAAATTGGAAGGTGAACCGGTTATAGTAAATGTACCAAGCAAAGCTGATATGTTGGGAGATAAACTAACCGCTTTTGCTCCAAACACTACGGGCATTCCTTATTTCAAAGGAAACAAAGACTGTTCAATGGAAATCATAAAGCAACTCTTTGATGTCGCTTCTCTGTTTGATGCAACTGACAATTTAACGGTAGTTGCTGAGACATTTCATAAGTTTGCCACCGTTGAATTACAATACAGGAATCTTGACCATGAGAATATTACTCAGGTACTCGACGATATATATAAGACCTCACTTTGTATTTGCATGAAAGGATTGGTAGAACCCGACACCTTCAAATTGCTTCAAACAGGTACAAAAAGAATACAAAGTTTTATTCATAGTGAAAAATACAATATAGACAGTGCCATAATAAATGCTTCTAAAGCAGCTTATTTATCCGTTTTAATTGCCAATGGGATTACAACAGCAGTACATTTTGATCCTCAAAATATCGAGCCTTTGCGTGATGCTTTTATTAATGAGCCAATGCCTACAAAGTTAAACAAACTCAAAAAGTCAAATATAGGAGCATTCTTCTATTGGAATGAAATAAGCAAATTGAGAAACAAAACAAATAACTAGCAAACCATTTAAAACAAAATATTATGTCTGATTTAAGTAGTTACACCGAAAGAGACGCTTTTAATGAAGCTCTCTGCAATCTTGTTGAAGAATATCTTCAAGAAAAAGATGCCCGCCCTACTGATACCGTACTTGCGGTAAACTCAAAAACTAAGAAGATTGAATTAGGTACTAAAACCGAATTCACAGCAGGTTGGGAAACATACCCTATTGAAAATCTTATCCGGAATAATGAAGATAACTCAGGAGAAGAAGCAGACATAGATGCTACTTTCGATATTGCCTCCTCTTTTTTCTTTGTTCGTTAATACATTTCATTATGATACTCGATTTAAAAGGGAATACAGTCACAACTGTTCATAAAATTTGTATTTCCAATTACAACAAAGATAAATTTCTGACAACAATGCCAAGTCTAAAATGGACTGAAAATTTTAATTTGGCATGTTGTTTTGAAAATGAACAGGAAGTAATAGATTTTACCGAAAACGTAAAAGTTAAGGAAGCTATTGGAGATGAGTTGGAACTTTATATTTGGACTGACACACGGCAATCTATTTACGAGAATATGCATGAACCCGGAGGTTTACTTTTCAATATGGAGTCAGTATAATGTATTACAAAAAAAACTACTATGATACAAGAAATTAATACGATACAAGATGTAGAGCTTTTTGCTTTTCAACTCGTAAACGAAGAAAACCTTAGTTTTCACCCTGACGACGACTTTTCAGATTATATTAATTTGGAAACCAGGGAATCTCTTTATTCTGAAGAAAAAGTTAAATTTCTCAACCAACAAATGGAAAGATGTTTCGATATTTGTGATCAATTTGGGGCAGATATTTACGAATTAATGGGACAACCCCTTTTTGAAAAAATGAAATTAGGGGAATATGCTGATATAACTTAAAATTGTTGAATTTTTATTGATACATTTGTAGTTCAAATTTTGAGTATTTGTTATAAAAACTAAGAAATGGCTGATGTTCACGACAAAGCTACCCGTAGCTATAACATGAGCCGTATAAAAAACAAGAATACCAAACCGGAAATTCTTGTTCGCAAATTCTTGTTTGCAAACGGATTTAGATACAGAATAAATGACAAAAAACTACCGGGTAAACCGGATATTGTTTTACCGAAATACAAAACAGTAATTTTTGTAAATGGATGCTTTTGGCATGGACATGAAAATTGTAGGTATTTTAGAATACCCAGTACAAGGGTTGAGTGGTGGAAAAACAAAATAGAAAAGACAATAATAAATGATTTTGAAAAGCAGACTCAACTTAGAAATAAGGGCTATAAAGTCTTAATTATTTGGGAGTGTGAAGTGAAAAATAAAAGTTTTTATAATACAATAGTTGATGATATTAGAAAACAAAAATAAAGAGATACCTATAATTGATTTGTTTGCAGGACCCGGTGGGTTGGCTGAAGGCTTCTCTTCCGTATTAGTAAATGAAAAACGTTTTTTCAAAATTGAACTTTCCATTGAAAAAGAGGAGAATGCACATAAAACATTAGAATTAAGAAGTTTTTGTCGTCAGTTCGCTCCAGGAAAATTACCGCCTGAATATTATGATGTTCTCAAAGAGACTAATTTGTATGAACGAGATAATAAAATCCAATTATTATATAAAAATTACATAGAAGAATATAGTTGCGCCAAAAATGAGGCATGGTTAGCTGAATTAGGAGAAGATAATTTTCCGCCGGAACTTATTGATAAAAGGATTAATAATGTTCTGAATGGATTTAAAAACTGGGTACTAATTGGTGGCCCACCATGTCAGGCTTACTCTTTGGCTGGGAGGTCAAGGGTTGGAGGTATTGATACAGATGATAAACGAGTTTATCTTTATAAGCAATATTTAAAGATTATCGCCACACATCAGCCAGCGGTATTTGTGATGGAGAATGTAAAAGGTCTACTTTCTGCAAAAATTACAGAAGAGGGTCAAGAGGATATTAGTATTTTTGAAATGATTAAGGATGACCTGAGAGATCCTTCTATTATTTTTCCTGATACTAACAGTAAAAAATACAGGATACATTCTTTAGTTACTTCTGATATTAAGGATAATAAAGATTATCTGATTAAAACTGAGTTGTATGGAATACCCCAAAAACGTCATAGGGTAATTCTTTTAGGAATTCGTGAAGATATTGAATTTGAACCTGGTACTTTGGAAAAAAAGCCCGAAGTAACGCTTAAATCAGTTATTGGAAAATTACCTGCCATCAGAAGTGGATTAGGGCGTGAAATCATTTCTTCCAAAAATATCGATGGAAAAAAGAAAAGAATTTATCAGGATATACAAGACTCTCAGGAAAATTGGGAGAAATATATCAAAAAGTATAAAGATGCTTTAACAAAAATGCCTCAATCAGTCATTGCTACTGATATGAAAGAGATTAATGCACCTGAATTAGGTATAGGGAGCGAGTACATGAAGGCAGATCAAACAATAGATGCAGACCATCTACTAAGTTCATGGTTCTTAGATAAAAAAATGGATGGAATTACACATCATATTTCCAGAGCCCACTTGGTTGAAGATCTGGAACGTTATCTTTTTGCAAGTTCATTTTCTCAGACAGAAAAGAGTTTTCCACGTATGAGGGATTATGAACGGCTAAGTCCTTCTATCATGCCGGATCATGACAGTGCAAAAACGGGAAAATTTGAAGACCGCTTTCGTGTCCAGCTTCCTGATATTGCTGCTACAACAGTAACTTGTCATATTTCAAAAGATGGTCATTATTTTATTCACTATGATCCAAAACAATGCAGAAGTTTTACAGTCAGAGAAGCAGCAAGGGTTCAGACATTTCCTGATAACTATCTTTTTTGTGGTGCAAGAACTGCGCAGTTTCATCAGGTTGGAAATGCTGTACCACCATATTTGGCATATCAGATAGGAGAAATTGTGAAAGATTTACTGATTGAAGTACAAAATCAAAATCTATAATTAAATAGCAATGTAACATAGCTTATATAAAAAAGTTAAACTATAATAGACAAAGCCTCTTCAATTCCAAAGAAAACTATATTGTTAATAAATTTCTTACTTTTTAACTGATTCAAGATCTACTAATGTTTTAATAAACACCTTAAAGTCTGAATAATATGCTTTCAAAAAAAGAAGTTTCTAAAGAGATTACTAGATTATTTCCTGACATTGAATTCACCAAGTTGGCATTTGGTACTTCAAAGGTAGATGAATGGGTTGAATCTTCATTACTTCCTTTTTTATTTTATCAAAATACAGTAGATTCAAAACATCGTGTAGTAAATCTTTTTCTTCCTGAGTCTTCTATTTCGAAAAACATGGTGCCTATTTACATAGCAATGGGATTTTACAGAAAAGCTATTGAAAGAGCTCAGAATAAAAGTATCTTCAAAAACAATACATTTCTAGGTGAGAGCAAACAAGTTGTTACTAGAAATAATTCTAAAATATGTTCAATTCGATTAATAGATTTCATTAGCCAAAATATCCGATTAAACGATGGCTCTTGTATTGATTTTGACTCTATGTATAAATTGAACTGGGACTTATACAGAAATGCTAAAGATATAAAGGATCAGATTGATAATTATTTAAAGATTGGAAAGAACATTAAAAATGCAAATAGTGGAAATATTTTCAATTTCCATATCCAACCAAATGAAACAGATTATGAAGGTGCAATTATCTTCACTAATGTTAATGACTTTATATCCAAGTTAAGGTCAACAAAAGTCTGCGGCGAAAATATTTTAGATTACATTCATATTAAAAAAGTTATTTACTGTAAAGACACTGAAAGTTATAAGGTAGAAACGATTTCCTCAAAAAGAAAAACAAGTGACAAACCAGTTTCAATATTGGTGTCTTCGTTAGATAATGCATACGATTTTAAAAAAATTATTTCATCGCTTGCTCCAACTTTGAATCATATTAAAACTGTAATTTGGGATGACTTTGATGATATTCTAAAGTTAAAGAAAAATGAGAGCGTGAATTTTGACGATGATGTAATTGGGAGTATAAAGACAAATTATTTTGATAGAGTTATAGATAAATCACTGAAAGATATATATTTAATAAATAAAAATCACAACATTGACATTCACTCAATTATAAAAAAACTTGAATTAGGAGACGTATATTATCCTTGGCTACTAAAGCCTGCAGAAAAATTAGCTTTTGAAGAAAGTGATTGTATTAAATCACAAATAATTATATCTGTAATTGATAATTCTAATTATTACATTACGAGAAATAGAATAAATGATCTAATAAACAGCTGGAAACAACTTGCAACTGATTATTCATTAGGTGGAGAAGTAATTAAAAATGTTTCATTTTTATATGAGTTATTAGATAAAATGCAAACATTCTATGACATTGAAAATCTTAATTCAAAAATTATTTCATATTGCGGTCTACTTGATGAATTTAAAAATCAATGGTTCCAAAACAATCAAGATTGCGGAATAATTGACTCTACCGTTAATTTGTGCAATTCTTTTGTAGCCAAAAACCTAAATTTTAAAATACCCATAATTGAAAATGAATTAAATAAAATACAGCTTACAAATGGGACTGTTATTATTTTTTCAAAAAATCAAGAACGAATAGATCAATTGTATTTAGAAAAGAAACTTAACAATTCATTTTCAAACCTCAAATTTGTTTTTAAAACATCTTCTGACATTATTAAAGAATCCCCACTATGCGCAAATTTGCCAAGTGCAGTTTTTTATCTTGACTTCAGAGGCAAATTACAAACGGCGCCTTTTATCAATATTTATAGTAAAAATCAGATATTTGTAATTGACAATCAGGAATTAAACTATTTGAAAAAAACTCATAATTATAACAAAAAAATATTCTCTGAAGTTTCTTCAGATTCAAATAAGTTAGCATTATTAAATCTTGATGGTTCACAATACATCTTAAACGATGAGAATATAGAGTTTATAATGCCTGTTGAAAAGCAAATTTCAGAAGTTGAAAAAGTAGATGAATTTACTATAAATAGTCTTGAAGCATTCGTCAAAAGTATATTTAAAAATAATATTCCACTCGCTAATAAAACCAGTTCAAAATTAAATGAATACATTGTATTCTTTGATGATGGTTCAACTTTAATAGAGGCACATTCCAAGAAAGTATTCGTCTTCGATGAAACCAATTCATTAGATCAGTCTTGGATAAGTATTGAAGCATTGCAACCTAACAACGAAATATTAACTCTTAATAGAGGTGGGGAAATAAAAGATTTAATTAACGAGTTACTTCTTAAAAAGGAAAGTTACTCTCCAATAATTCGAAATGACAAAAAATGGAGGGATCATATTAAAAATTACATGATCAACAACTCTTTAGATTTACAATCAATTGCAGATGTTTTTACAAACAACGGGTTTAAAATACATGAGATGTCTATTGATAATTGGATAGACGGATATGTTTCAACACCTCAAAAGTTTAAAGAACTACTCATTTTACTTTCCAAACTTGGCATAATCAATATAAATGATGTTGTTTCAATCTACGAATCAAATAAAAAATTAAAAGAAATTAAAATCACATTTGTACGTGAATCAGTTAAAAAAATAATTTGTGAATTGAAAGGGATACCATATTATTCAGAGAATACATTAGTTGATTCAGAGACAATTAACAAACTTGCATCTTACATAAGTATCAAGAAAGTAAAATTTGTAAATAAACTATAATGTCAATTAGTCCCGCATCTTCAAATGGAATAATTTTCGGCTCTAATGCTGAAAAGAAAATTTATGAAATGGCTCAACAATCTGGCTATTTCAATACATCATTAAAAAATCTATATTACTCTCTGAGACTTTCTCAAACTGGTAATAAAAAACTATCTGGAGAAATTGACTTTTTATATATTGATGATAAATTTATTATTTTTCTTGAGGTTAAAGGTGGAGAAGTAAAGTATGACTCACTAAATAATCAATGGTGGGTTATGGGTGGCACCAAACAGCAAGACCCATTTAAACAGGTTTGTGGTTCTTTATTTCAAGTTAGGGACATCTTATTGCCAGAACTTTTTAATACTAAAGATATTTCTAATCGATTGATTTTTGGATATGGTTTGCTATTCCCCGAATGTTTAAAACCTAATATTAGTAGCAGCACTATTGAATACTCTATGGATACAATCTTTGATTTTACTGATTTTAATCGTAAAAACGGTTTGGTACTATACATAGAGAATCTAAAAAAACACTGGTTAAATAGTGAAAAGTACCAAAATGGTATTTATGGTATTAGTTCAAAGGAATTATCCACAATTACATCTTATTTTCGTCGAGACTTGCACTTTCGTTTACCTTCAACAGAAATTATTAAAAGCCAATCTGATGAAATTTCAAGACTTACTTCTGTACAAATGTACACCCTTGATAATTTTAAATTAAATATAGGGAAAGGGGGAATTGTTTCAGGTGGTCCAGGAACAGGAAAAACATTATTAGCAACTGAATTATTAAAAAGGAAAATTGAAGAACAAAACAAAGTTCTTTTCTTATGTTTTAATAAAAATCTTGCTGATGTATTAAATGAACGCTTACTAAATTCGAGTAACAATGAGTCGTTTAAAATCACACATATTCATGGGCTTTATGAAGAAATAAATGCGGGTGAGTTAAGAAATGCTGAAAATTATATACATAATTTTTGGAACTATTTACTCCCTCTAAAAATTAAAGATACCTTAAAGTCATTAGAATTTGATAAATATGATTTCGTAATTATTGATGAAGGACAAGATTTATTAAATGAATATCATTTTGATGTAATAAATGAATTACTCAAAGATGGGTTTGAATCTGGGAATTGGGCTATGTTTCTTGATCACGATTTCCAAAACATTTATAATCCTGGTGCAATTGAGTATTTTGATTTTTTTAAAAGCATTTATCCCTGCTACATAACAAAACTATTTTTAAATTGCAGAAATACGAAATCAATAGTTAGACTTGCTGCAAAACAAACTGGATTTGCCGAAATGCCATGTTTTAGAGAGCTAGATTCGTGGCGTAGTGCTATTAAAAAGTTCACTGTATCTGATCAAGATTTAATGAATAGTTTAAATCAAACTATTGCCAATAAAATCAATGATGATAAAATAGATCCTGGTAAAATTGCAATTCTATGTTTTACAAATGAACAAAAACAACAAGTTCTGAATGCAAATTCCAAAATCTCAAATTATTCAGTCCAAAAAAAGAATTGTGTTACAATTTCAACAATACACAGTTATAAAGGTCTAGAGAATGAATTTATTTTAATTATTGGACCTGAGTTGTTTGATTATAATAACGCAGTACAAATGTCTCTTTTATATATAGCCTATACAAGAGCAACTGTTCAGGCTTTGTTCTTCACAAAAATTAGTAACCAATCTGCCATTGAATTAATGTTAACTAAATGAAATATATTTAGATATGCCAAGAGAAGCAATTGTCAATGAAGTAAAAAGAATACTTTGCGGTCCAATAAATGGTGATTTTGAAGTATTAGATAAAAGTCCTCTCGACTTTTATACAACCGGAATATTATTCCCGCAACTTTCAGTTCAAACTACAATAGTTGATTCATCAGGTGATATTACAGATTCAGATTCATCATATTTTGCAAATAATGAAGATGAAACTGAAGAAACTGAGAATGAAACACAGAAGAAGGAAAAGAAAAAAAATCTTAGTGAAAATCAAGTCAATGATGAAATTAAATCTACGTCCGAAGATGACTTTGCTTTATCTACTCAATTCAGACCTTCAGCTTCTGGAATTTCTGTATTAATAAATAAAATTCAAAACATTAAGTTATCAATTAGTTTTGGAACTTACGAAAAAGTAGTAGAAAAGGTAAAAATAAAAAATAAAGAAGGGCAAGAGGCCGAACATAACATTACAAAATATAGACGTAAGGGAGTCAATAGAGAAGGCACTTTAGAAATTTTTGAAAATGAAATTATTTGTCAGGAATTAATTTTAGTAAAGAAGAATGGCGTTTATTCAACCACAACAGACTTCAACGACAAATGTCAAATTAAGGCTGTAATTCGGAATTACAGCAAAAGCAGTGATAAACAAATTCTAACAATAACACTCGTAAATACATCTATAGTTGATGATTTTAAAAATCAAAAAAACTCTGAAAGTTGTATTTTTCAGCCCACTATTAATTTATTGACAAAATCCGAATTCTTACCATTTGATGATTTTACAGACCTGTCTGTTCTTGACAATGAAGAAATAAATTTGAAACTTCTATACCGAAACTACAAGTCTTATGGTATGGGGCATGGTGTTTCGGTGAATTGGAATTTAGAGAATGGTTCTATCCAGAATGTCTACAGTCAGGTAATCCCCGAAAAAGATGTAAATGGTGTTGAGACAGATCCTAAAATTTTCAAAGAATCAAAGGTGCTGTTTATGAAAAATCTATCTGGAAATTCTATTAATGATATTTATGAATGGGAAAATGTAAAACAGAACCTTATAGATTTTATTCAATTATATAAAAATTGGATCGAAGGTCAGAAAAATGAAATTTCAAAATTGAAAGAAAAAGAATTTATAAATCAGGCTCATAAGAACATTGATAAATGTGAACTTCTTTTCAAAAGAATGTCAAAAGGTATAAGTATTTTATCTGAAAATAAAGATGCACGGAAGTCATTTGAAGATTCAAATAGGGCAATGTTCATGCAAAGGACAATGGCTGATTTTAGTAATCATAGACGGAATGAAAACCGAGTTTTAAGCAACGATGAAACACTTGATGATAAATTACCGACTTTTTCTGAAGTTCCATATAACGCACTATCTGGCATTATTTGGGATAAGGGAAAACTTAACTTAACTACTGAATTAAACATAGACGGAAAAAGACCACTTGCACGTTGGAGACCTTTTCAACTTGCATTTATTTTAAGTCAAATTGAGGGTATTACTAATCCAGAATCAGAAGATAGAAATACAGTAGATTTAATTTGGTTCCCAACAGGAGGTGGAAAAACTGAGGCTTATCTTGGTTTAATTGCAATGACAATTTTCTATAGACGATTGAATGCAAAAAAACTAAATAATAATCCTGATAATGGAGCAGGTGTAACAGTATTAATGCGTTACACTTTAAGATTACTAAACAAACAACAATTTGAAAGGGCAAGTATCTTAATCTGTGCCTGTGAACTAATCAGAACAGCTGAGCCAATTTTTTATGGTACAGTACGTATAACCAATGGAATTTGGATGGGTAGTTCAATGACACCAAACAAAATTGAAACACAGACCTCAGATTATAACACATTTATTAAGGCGATAAAAAATGGAACTCAACCAAATGAATTCAAAACGTCACCACCGTTGTTATCTTGTCCATGTTGTGGAAATAGGTTAATTAAAGAAAAGGATAACAATGTATTAAAAGGACGTTGGGGTTATATTCGTCCTAATGGACCGAGAAACAAACCACCGGGGGCTAACGTTCCATTTTCGATAACATGTACGAATTCTAAATGTGATTTTCATACTTCAAATGATAATGATAATTTTAATTCTGAGAAAACGATACCTGTATTTGAAGTAGATGAAATTATTTATAATGAAAGACCATCATTGCTATTCGGAACAGTTGATAAATTTGTAGCATTAGCATGGAAGGAAGAGGCGTTTAATCTTTTCAATTTAGAAATTCAAGGTAATGAAATTAAAAGAAAGTATCCAGCACCTGAGCTGATTATACAAGATGAATTACACTTGATAAGTTCATCACTTGGAACTATATATGGTGTATATGAAATTGCAATAGATCATTTGTGTAAAAATCCTGCTGGACATATAACAAAAATCATTGGAGCTACTGCTACTGTAAAAAATGCAGAGGAACAAACAAAACGTTTATATGCTCGAAAAAACTTTATGCAGTTTCCTCCACCAGCAATTAGTGCTGATGATTCATTCTATTCGGTAAAAAAGAATGAAGATAATAATGCAAGAAAATATATTGGTTTCATGCCGTCTGGTATTACCACTAGTACCGCATTAATTAGACTTACATCAGTTCTACTAGAACGTATTCCTGCTTTATCAGAATTCAACAATAAAGAAATTGACCCTTACTATACATTAGTTGTATATTTTAATGCTTTGAAAGAATTAGGTAAATTTAGAACGTTCTTAACCGATGACATTGTTGCTTATAGAAAATTATTGTCACGTCACTTTAATACTTTTTATAAACCTTATAATCACGACAGGCTGTGCGAACTATCAAGTGTTATGTCATCAAGTGAAATTACCAAAGGATTGGATAGGCTTGAAAAAACCTGTTTGCAATCTTTAAACGATTCTGAAATAATAAAATATCTTCAATCAATCGGAATACGCAATTTAAAAGATGTAGAGATAGGTTCAACTGATAGAAAGAAATTTCTGACTAATAAGAGTTTTTTTTCAAAACTCAATATTAATTATATTGAAGATGAAAGCATTGAATCTAATAAAAAGAATTATAGCACTTTAATAAATAAACTGAAAGAAATTGGATTAAGTAATGACAATGATCCTATTCAAATTGCTCCTGCAACAAATATGATTTCAGTTGGAGTTGATGTTCCACGGTTAAACACGTTAATTGTAAATGGCCAGCCAAAAACAACAGCTGAATACATTCAGTCAAGTTCTCGTGTTGGGAGGGAAAAACCAGGTGTTGTTTTTACTTTTCTTGCACCAACAAAAAATCGAGATAGATCACATTACGAACAGTTTGTAGATTTTCATCAAGCTTATTATAAATATGTTGAATCTAGTTCTGTTACACCTTTTTCAAAGCCAGCATTAGAGAAAGTATTACCAACAGTTCTAATAACTCTTTGTAAAGGTTTATTTTTAAAATGTAAATCAACCTTTAAGAAAGATGCCGATTTTGAAAACTTTCTTTCAGATATAATAACTGATATAAAAAGTCGAGTTCCAGTAGAAGCATATACAATTTTAGATTCAATTTATACTGATTTCATTAAACATATTACTGATTTTCAATTAGTAAATGGTAGATCATTTGCCAAATATGATACTTTTGGAGAAAGAATAGGAGATCAGTACGTTCGCACTTTAAAGAATCGCGAAAACGTTTATAATGCGCCTGCAGAATTTGTTGACACTGTTTTAATGGATCATTTGTCAACTTTAAGTACTCTAAGAAATGTTGAATCAAGTTCGGATATTTTAATTAAATAAATAACATGAGTTATTCAATAAGACAATCACAAGTTATACATACTTGGCCTGCAGGTTCAATAATTGACTTGCCTAAACTTTCTTTGATTATGCTTTGTCACGATGATAACACTACAGATTGGGGTGAAGGAAAGACAAGACAAATAATAAATGATCCTCGTCTTTCACTAGCTTTTAATGTTGAAAACTTTGTTTCTCCACCTATTTCTCATGAGCAATCAACATTGAGAATAGGCACTTCACGGTTTCCACGTGCTCAATACTGTTCAAATCCAAATTGTGGAAAAATTACTATTTCTGTCCGTAGTTTAGGAGAAAAAGATTATAATTCTCAAATGAAACCATTTAAATGTGTTTGCGGTCAAGAGTTAATTCCAATGCGTTTTGTAATAGCAACAGAAGAAGGATTTCTTGATGATTTTCCTTGGGATTGGTATGTACATAGTGAATGTCCAAATGAACGAGGAAAAGATAATCAACTATATTATTTTCAAAGAGGTGGTTCTGCAGGTTTACAAGATATTGAAATTATTAGTCGAAATAGTAATGGAATTATTGCCCGCCGTAATTTGGGGGATATTTTCGATCAAGAAATTTTTACAAAAAACTGCCCGGTTCACGGTAATTACCTGCAATATGTCAAAGGAAAACTGTCTAAACCTTGGCTTGGTTGGTGGGGAAATAGTAATGATGGATATGATTTTAAAAAAGAAATTGTTGGAAGTGTTCCAAATAATGAAAATCTAAAAGTAGGTGATGAATTAAGTTCAATTGCAAAGCGAAAATTCCCTAGAACTATTCAACGAGGTGCCGGCAATATCTTTTTTCCAATTATATATTCAGGAATTAGATTGCCCGAGGAATCTTATAACACTTCATGTCCAGATATAGTTGAGAAGTTATTAACAAATAAGATAACATCACTAAAAGAGGACTCACCTGAAAACTATGCAGATAATACAAATGCTGAATGGAGAGCCTACTTTTTGAATGTTATTAAAAATTCAAATCACAGTTTATTGAATTTTGGTTATAGTAAAGAGCAAATTATAACGTTTATTGAAAGCTATTTTGACAAAAATAATGAAGTAATAAATACAATTTCCCCTTTAGAATTAAGAGAGCAAGAATTTAATGCTTTTACAGGGGATATTTATGATAGTAAAGATGTTTGGTTTAAAAAAAGAGATATTATATCAAATAATTTTAATAATTCTTTTCTTGAAAAATTTGTAACCCAAATAATTTTAATAGAAAAACTTTCAGTTCTAAAGGTTTACAGGGGGTTTACCCGAATTAAACCATTAATGAATGAAGAACTGATTTTTGCAAACGATGGAGATGATTTACAAGGTGATCAACTTATTGAATATCAAAGAATACAGGATTCAAGAAAAGACCCTATAAACACAAAAGAACTGCCAGCCATTGAAGTAAAAGGAGAAGGTATTTTTATTCAATTTAACAATAAAGTATTAAATGAATGGTCTGAAATCTACCCTGATAACAGAATAAATATTATAAATAATAATCTCCAAAGAGCAAATATAACATTTAATCAAAATCAATCTGATATTAATAAAAGATACCTCTTATTGCACACCTTGTCACATGTTATATTAAAGGAACTAGCTGATGATTGTGGCTATGGTTTGACTTCATTAGCTGAAATCATATATTGCAGTTCTAATGAATCAATAGATTTAGAATCCGAGATGAATGGTGTTCTTATATACACTACTACACCTGATTCAGAAGGGTCTTTAGGTGGGCTAGTGGAGAAAGGTAATCCGAAATATCTAGCAAACCTGATAAAGAAAGCAGTTGATAAAGCTCGCTGGTGCTCATCAGATCCTTTATGTATTTCTGCTGAAAATGGACAAGGCTTCCTTGGTTTAAATCTGGCTGCCTGTTACTCTTGTGTTCTATTACCGGAACCTAGTTGCGAAAAAATGAATAAATATCTTGATAGGGTTGCATTAATAGGCACACTTGAAAATCCCGAAATTGGATTCTTTAATAAAATATTGAGTTTTTAAAGATTTACTATTACCTGTAAATATATTCAATGTTAATACTTTACAAATTCAGAATTCTACCTATATTGAAAAAATATATAGATGGACATCAAACACAACAAAACCTACCTAATAAAAATCAAATAGCCGGTAATGATTGCTCAAATACTACCATATTTCAGCAATACTGATAACATTGATACTATTAATATGTGGTTTTTATAAATAACAGTATTATATATGTCTATAAGATTAAGTAAAGCGTGTAAAGATTTGAATGTTGGTATGAGTATCGCATTGGAATTTTTAGCAAAAAATGGTCATAAATTAGCTCACGATCCCAATTCAAAATTGTCTGATGACTTGTTTCTTATACTTGCGGAAGGATTCTCAAAAGATATGGCTCAGAGAATTGTTGCTGAAAAGATCACTTTAGAACGTCAACTTAAAGCACAACAAAATCAAAATGAGTCAGTTGATAACATTAATATTCCCTTTGAATCAGAAAATCTATTACCTCATTTCAAATCTGTAGGTCACATTGACTTAAATACATTAAAAAAAAACATAGAAAATACAGAAGACATTTCATTAGTAAAAAAAGAGGAGTATGTTGACAAGAATCAGGTTGTAATTGGTACTATAAATTTAGAACTTCTAAATCAAATTCATAGGCTCAAACCAAAAACGATAGAACAGAAACGGAAGGAAAGGGAGGAAAAAATTACTTCAATATCCAACACAAACAAAATTAACAATAATGAAAATGATCCAATTCTAAACTCTAAATCAATTGAACCTACAGATAAAATAATAAAATCGAGGGAGCGTTACAGTAATCAAAAGGTTGATTTAAACAGACTAAATATACCCATATCCAGTGTAATTGAATCAATACCTACAGCAATGAAATCTAATGTATTAGATTTTGAAAAATATAAAAAAAACTCAAAAGATAGTCCAGTCTCTTATGATAATAACTTAAAAGAAATTTGGGAGAAATTTACCGATGTACAAGAGCAAATGATAAGATTACGCTCGGTGCCTGTAAGCATTATACCAGATTCCGTGAAGATATTGGGCGAAAAGCTAATTTTATTAGCAAACGAAGATGATATAACAGATGCTATTGTCAATGAAATATCAACCACATTTGAGCTATTCTCAAATGAACTTAACTTAGAAGATGGTTATTTCTATGCTAATATTGATAAATCACAAAGCATAAAACAAGATGAGAAAAACCAGTTATCCGAACGAGCAGCTTCTAATTTTATAAATTTCCAACCTTATCCAATTGTAGATGGGTATATACAAAAAATTGAATCTCCATTTAAAGATTTACGAAATTTACTCAACCAAGTTCAATTAGATCATAATTTCGACAAGAGGGGTAGGCTGCAAATGTCTATTGATGATTTATTGAAACTCATTGAAACTTTTGACAATAAACAATATAATATCAACTTTCCTGAAACAGCTTCAATAATTTTACCAATTTCACCCAATAATAAATATTTCATTGAAAAAAAATATCCATTTTTGACAAGTGAGAATAATCAAAACGTATTAATTACTAATACAATAACTACAATAGATGGCTATTTCTCTGGAAGTATCTATGAAAACCTTAAGAATGAAATAGATTTAAAGCTATGTTGGTATGAATTCATTTTTAAAATATCGGCAGATGTTATAGGGAGATTTAATTCAACCACAAGTCCGCACCTATTACCAACATTAAATAAAGAAGATAATTCATTCTGCTTTCATACAAATATAGACAAAGATTATGGTGTAATTTCCATACTCTCAGAAGATGAAAAGTATGATTTTAATTTCAAGTATTCACGCCTTAAGAAATTCTTTGATTCATTTTTTGGGTCTAAGAACGTATCATTTAGTGCTGTTTTTAGTTATTCATACAATAATAACGCCTTTGACTCCTGTTTTTTAGATGAGTTACATAATACTCAGTTAGAAAATGGAAGCATAAACGAATATTCAATGTCTATTGGAATTGATTTTAATTGGAGAAATATTCGTGTAAATGAATTAGTAACAGAATTAAAAGCTAAATACCCATTTGCATATTTTGATCTTTACGGAAATCATAAATGTAATATTGACTTCCAGATTCAAGATATGCCATTAGACGAAGCAGAGAAACTTCTACGTAAAAAATTTCCTTCTATTAATACAAGAAGAGATGATAAAAAAGGAACTCTATATTTTTATCAGGAATATCAAAATTCAGAACAAAGTATTAAGATAAAACAAATCTTGGAGGCTGAATTAACTGATTTGCAAATCTCAAATCCTAATGTATTTAATTACAAATTGTATGATAATCCAATTAACACCGAAAAATACATTCTCGAAATCGACAAACTTTCAAAAAAAGAATCACAAGCCTCTGCTGTTAAGGAACTGAGGGGAGTTGACTTTTGTGTAAGTAAAAATTATTTTGGAAAATTATTTCGAGTTAATTATCCGGAATTGATTTTCGATATTTCAGGCAATGAATTTGAGAAAACAAAACAATTATTTGAATCTCATATAATAAGTTCAATAGAGCCTAACTTAACTGGTGATTTAGAGAAAGTATATAGACTTAAAAATTCGCTCAGTAATATCTTAAAAGGGACAAATCTTCAAAACCCAAATCTAAAAGATTATATTTTTAATGCTGACAAGGCAAATAAAATTGAGGATGTTGATATTTATACCAATTCCCAAAGTGAAACATTTAAAGAATTAGACTATCATTTGTTGAATAAAAAAATCAATGAATCTCAGAAGCAAGCAATTATAAAGACCTTATTAGCAGAAGATTTAGCATTAATACAAGGACCTCCAGGAACTGGAAAATCCACCGCAATTGCAGAGATTATATGGCAACATGTCCGCAAAAATCCCAATGAACGAATACTCCTTACTTCAGAGACAAACTTAGCCGTTGATAACGCCATTGATAGAATTGTGAATGACATTCAGAATTTAGTGAAACCCATTCGCTTTGGCGATGAAGAAAAACTCGAAATGGAAGGTCGACAGTTTTCTATTGAAGTAATGAAACGTTGGGTTCAAGAAGGTAGAGTTGATGTTAATTCTGAAGAAAAAAGTGAGGATGAAGAATCAACCATACAAAAATTAATACTCTTAAATTGGATTGATAATATCAAAAAAAGGGCTAAGATTTCGAATGACTTAGATGCTAAAACACTAAATCTTTGGGTTGAAATACTATCAGAACCTACTAAAGAAATAAGACAAATTTTCTACAAGAATTACATTAAAAACTGCAACTTAATCGGGGCAACTTGTAGCTCAATTGGGGAAAAAAACACCAAAAATAAACCTACTAGTTTTTTTAAAAGCTACTGTGAAATTTTTGGAAGTATCTCGAACAAGACCAATAGAAATGGGGGACAACACACTGATTATAAAGGCAGTTTAGTATTCACGACAATAATTCAAGATGAATCAAGTAAGGCAACGCCTGCAGAATTGTCTTTACCATTAATATATGGCAAAAAGAATATAATAATTGGTGACCATAGGCAATTACCACCAATGTTAGACAAAGAAGAATTTAGACTATCATTAGACTTTCTTTTAGACAGAACAGAAGATAAAGATGAAAAGAAGAAAATCCAAAAGCTAAAATCATTTGTCCTGAACAATTTCAATGAGATGGAAATTTCTCATTTTGAACGGTTATTCGATAAGATTGATTCGAGTTTGAAGGGTATTTTCAATAAACAATATCGAATGCACCCTGATATTAATGAGGTTATTAAGCAGTTCTATATCAATGACGGCGGGTTAGAATGTGGATTAATAAATCCAGTAGACTTAGGTGTTAATGATCCAAACATGCATAATTCTGCTTCAAGGTATCATGGAATTGAAATTGAAAAATTTATTTCACAAAACAATCATGTAATTTGGATTGATACAAATACGCCTGAATTATTAGATGGCACTTCAAGAATTAACTATGGTGAAGTAGATGCAATTCGGGGTGTTCTAACAAGATTTAGAAATTCAGATAGCTTCAAACACTATCAATCATTTTGGAATAATCCAGAAGATCAACAAATTGGTGTTATAAGTTTCTATGGTAAACAAATAAAACTATTAAAGAACTTAAGAAATGAATTTAAAGAACTCCCAATTCGAGTAAGTACTGTTGATCGTTTTCAGGGGATGGAGCGTAATATAATTATTGTATCTATGGTACGTAGCAATC
>Ga0302209_10000384_pt1 | contig 20638 bp, 10 predicted proteins | sample II_Fen_E3_1_FD_194574 | JGI IMG/M metagenome (GOLD analysis project Ga0302209, IMG submission 194574) | Peat permafrost microbial communities from Stordalen Mire near Abisko, Sweden - II_Fen_E3_1 | ecosystem: Environmental > Terrestrial > Soil > Wetlands > Permafrost | place: Sweden: Abisko...
ACTGGTGAAACTGGTTCAAAACCCACAATCTGCAATAATTTCAGGAAAAGATTTTTCTGTAAGCTTCGACAAGAGAACCGGCTTTATAAGTCAGATGACCAAAAACGGAATTGATCTGTTAGTTGCCGATGGTGCACCTAAATTACACTTGTGGCGTGCGGCTCACCGTACGGATGACGACTGGGCGTACAGTGAATGGGTGAAATTTGGGGTGAATGCTCTTCAATATTCGTTGGTTGACTTTAAAGTAGAAGTGGTGGATAATGCCTCAGTGAAGGTAACGTCAACAACAAAAGCAGATGGAAAAGAAGGCTTTGGTGTCTATCATACTGCCACTTATTTGGTGAAAGGCGATGGTTCAATAAAGGTTGACAATCAGGTTCAATTCATTGGTTTCCGTATCAATCTGGCTCGAATTGGTGTGCGTATGTTGCTTGATAAAAAACTTGATCGCATGACCTTCTTTGGACGTGGCCCATTCGAAAACTACTCAGATCGTAAAAGCGCAGCAGAGGTTGGTGTATATGAATTGGGTGTAAACGAACAATATGAATACGAAAAACCAATGGAACAGGCTAATCACGAAGAAGTACGTTGGGCTAAACTAAGCGGAAACAGTATGCCTTCGTTGATGGTGAAAGCCGACGAAAAACTGATGCAGGTAGCGGCGCTTCCTCATACCGATGAGCAAATGAATCCGGTAGAATATAAAATTGATCTTCCGGCCAGCACTTCAACGGTGTTCTGTATTTCAAACAAAACTTTAGGCGTTGGTTCTAATAGTTGTGGCCCACGGCCACTTGAAAAATTTCAGGTGTTTGCAGATCCTACTTCATTTACATACACGATTAGCTTATTTTAAATAAACAACTATGTCTCATGAAAAGTAAAGTATTTATTATTGCTTCAATTTTTACAGTTGTAATGAATTTTCCTTTTGCAGCTAAGGCGGATAATCCAATCATTCAAACAAAATATACCGCTGATCCGGCACCAATGGTCTATAATGATACGGTATATCTATATACCAGTCACGATGAGGATGATGCCACAGGTTTTAAAATGCAGAATTGGATGTTATATACTTCAACTGACATGGTGAATTGGACTGACCATGGAGTTGTAGCGTCGCTGAAAGATTTTAAATGGGCAAATGTTGACAATGGAGCTTGGGCTCCCCAATGTATCAGGAGAAATAATAAGTTTTATATGTACTGTCCAATGCCAAACGGTGTGGGAATTGGTGTTCTTGTTTCAGACGGTCCATATGGACCTTTCAAAGATGCAATAGGAAAGCCTTTGATTAAGAATGGACCTCAGGATATTGATCCGACCATATTAATTGACGATGATGGTCAGGCTTATCTATATTGGGGAAATCCTGAATTGTGGTATGTAAAACTGAACGAAGATATGATTTCATGTTCTACAGAGCCTAAGAAAATGCCGGAATTTGTGAAAGTAAAAGGGGAGAAAGATCCTTTCCACTATCAGGAAGGTCCATGGGCGTGGAAACGAAACGGACATTATTATATGGCTTATGCTTCAACATGTTGCCCCGAAGGTATTGGCTATGCTATGGGCAAGTCTCCAACCGGCCCATGGGAATATAAAGGGATGATAATGGAAGGTGATCAGCGTTCAAGCGGAAATCATCCTGGTATTATCGACTTTAAAGGTAAGCCCTACGTGTTTGGATTCAATTACGCCATCCTGAAACAAACCATGTCGAAGCATTATGAGAGGCGTTCTATTTGTATAGAAGAACTAACTTACAACTCAGATGGTACTATACAGTTACTACCTTTCTGGTCAACAACAGGTGTTAAGCAACTTGGCACAGTGAACCCTTATAATCGCACCGGAGCAGAAACAATGGCATATAGTGAAGGGGTTAAAACAGATATGGTTACTGAATGGAAACGAAAGGCATCATGGGACAAAGGGGAAAAAATTGCTGACAGAGTATTTGTAACGCCTATTCACAACGGAGATTACATTAAAGTTCAAGGTGTCGATTTTTCAAATGGAGCTTCAACGGTTGATGTTTGTGTTGCTTCGTTAAGAGGTGGTAAAATTGAAATCCACTCTGACAAGATTGATGGGCCAATAATTGGAACAATAAACGTAACTACTTCAGGTGAAGGTGATAGCTGGAAAACGGTTAGTGCCCCGATAAAGAATATAAAAGGAGTGCACGATTTGTTCTTCGTTTTCAAAGGAGAAAAAGATTTGTTTAACTTCGATTGGTGGAAGTTTAATTTTCAACAGTAAATATAAAAATTCAAGAAATAATAGTATCAAATAAGAAGACATTAATGAAAATAACAAGTAACATTAGATTAGCTGCCTTTGCAGGTCTCATTATTGTTTCCAGCCTGATAGGAATAGGTCAACTATCTGCTCAAACCGTATGGCTCGATCAGTTAGACCTCAGTACTGCTACACAAGGATACGGTACTCCAATGAAAAATAGATCTATTGATAATAAAACTCTTACTATTGCCGGTAAAACATTCGAACGTGGTTTTGGAAGCCATTCCGAAAGTTCGTTAACTATTTTACTTGAAGGGAAAGCGACTGAATTTACTGCACAGGTAGGTATTGATGATGAGGTAGCAGGTCATCAGCCGGCTGCAGAATTTGTTGTATTTGGCGATAACAAAAAATTATGGTCGAGCGGGGTAATGCGTTTAGGTGATGCTGCCAGACCCTGTTCTGTAAAGCTTGATGGAGTTAAAAAGCTTGAATTGCTCGTAACTGATGGAGGTAATGGAAATTATTATGACCACGTTGACTGGGTGGATGCAAAATTTGAAACTACAGGCATAAGTACATTTAAAACATATAGTCCGATAGCAACTGAACCATATATCCTCACTCCAGCTCCTAAGGCTGAGCCCAAAATTACTGGAGCTAAGGTCTTTGGAGTGCGTCCGGGTTCCCCATTTCAATTTCTTGTAACTGCAACCGGTGACAGACCAATGACTTTTTCTGCTTATGATTTACCAAAGGAATTAAAAATCAATACTCAAACGGGGTTAATTACCGGGAAACTTTCAAAAAAAGGAACGTCTATTGTTATACTGGAAGCTAAAAATGCAAAAGGCAAGTTTCAGAGAAAACTATGCATCGAAAGCGGTGACCACATTGCACTCACTCCACCAATGGGTTGGAATAGCTGGAACTGTTTTGCACAAGAGGTATCTGCAGATAAGGTAAAACGTGCAGCTAATGCAATGGTGAAAAGCGGACTTATCAACCACGGTTGGACTTATATTAACATTGATGATTTCTGGGAAAATAACCGTGATTCTAAAGACCAATCATTGCGCGGAAAGCTACGTGATGAAGCCGGGAACATTGTCCCTAACTCAAGGTTTGTTGATATGAAAGGACTTGTCGATTATGTGCATGATATAGGTCTTAAAATAGGGCTCTATTCGAGTCCAGGTCCTTGGACATGTGGAAGCTGTGTTGGTAGCTATGGTTATGAAAAATTAGATGCCGAAAGTTATGCCAAATGGGGTTTCGATTATCTGAAATATGATTGGTGTAGTTATGGCAATGTTATTAACGGATTACCAGACAACGACCCATATAAAGTGACATCTTTGTCGTACAACGGTGGTGGCGAGTTGAATACCGCCATTAAACCATTTAAGGTAATGGGCGAATTCCTTCGTCAGCAACCCCGCGATATTATATTTAGTGTATGTCAGTATGGTATGTCTGATGTATGGAAGTGGGGCGGTTCGGTTGGTGGCAATAGTTGGCGTACTACCAATGATATTACAGACACTTGGGTAAGTGTAAAGAACATAGCACTTGATCAGGATAAATCAGCTCCTTATGCCAAGCCCGGCAACTGGAACGACCCAGATATGCTAGTGGTTGGCAACGTAGGTTGGGGAAATCCACACCCAAGCAAACTTAAACCTGATGAACAATATCTTCATATCAGTCTCTGGAGCTTGTTTGCTGCACCACTTTTAATTGGTTGTGACATGGAAAAACTCGATGACTTTACGTTGAATTTGCTAACAAACGATGAAGTCATAGATATCAATCAAGACCCACTGGGTAAGCAAGCTACCTGCGTTCATACTATTGGCGATTTGCGTATTTATGTCAAAGAGCTTGAAGATGGAAGCCATGCAGTTGGCTTTTGCAACTTTGGTCTTGATAAAGTAGAACTTTCCTACAAGGATTTCGAAAAAATTGATCTTAATGGAAAGTTTAATGTACGTGATGTCTGGAGACAGAAGAATATCAGCAATATAGAAACCAAAACAGGGGAACTATTGCTTAAAGTACCTGCTCACGGGGTTCTACTCTATAAACTTTCGGCAATTAAATAGATCTTTAAAAAATAATGAAAATAAATTTTTAAGTAAGAAGTTGAGGAACGATTCTTCGATTAAAAAATTTTCTGTGGTCTTGAAGATGTGCGCTTTGATCAGCCATCGAGCTTGATTGGTTATGAATCAGTATCGCTTTTTGCCTTAAATAGAAATAAGCAGAAAAGAAATGATGTATATCTATATTAAACTAAATTGAAGAGTATAACATCCAATTCTGACCATTACCTACATAGAAATAATACAATATGAAATACAAAATGTTGAATAAACTAGTTTCCATTACAGTTTTGACTGTAATGCTGCCTTTTATGAGTAAGGCACAAAACCCTATAGTTCAAACCAATTATACTGCCGATCCGGCACCTATGATTTACAACGGCACTGTGTATCTTTATACTTCACATGATGAGGATAATACGGTGAAGAATTTTTTCACAATGAACGATTGGCGTTGTTATTCGTCCACCGACATGGTGAACTGGACTGACCATGGTGCGATCTTGTCGTATAAGGTTTTTGAATGGTCGCGTGGCGATGCTTGGGCTGGTCAGTGCATATCCCGAAACGGCAAATTCTATTATTATTTGCCGGTAAATCAAAAGAACGGTGGAAATGCCATTGGTGTGGCTGTATCTGACAGTCCGACAGGACCGTTTAAAGATGCGATTGGCAAACCATTGCTGACAGGCTATGGCTATATTGACCCAACTGTTTATATTGATGACGATGGACAGGCTTATCTTTATTGGGGTAATCCAAACCTTTGGCACGTGAAGTTGAATGAAGATATGATTTCTTACAATCAGAATCTTGGTATAGTGAAGGAGGATTTGAAAGATGAAAATTTTGGCTATCGCGCTAAAAAAAGTAACAACCGGACAGCATCTTACGAGGAAGGTCCTTGGTTATTCAAACGTAAAAGCTTGTACTATTTGTTGTATCCAGCCGGTGGCGTTCCTGAGCATTTAGCTTATTCGACTGCAAAAAGTATTACAGGTCCATGGACTTATGGCGATACCATTATGCCGGTAATTAAAGAGGGTGGAGCATTTACCAACCATCCGGGTTACATTGAATTTAAAGGGAAACCCTATTTGTTTTATCATAATGGAGCTTTGCATGGTGGTGGAGGTTTTAAACGGTCGGTTTGTATCGAACCTTTTAAATTTAATGCCGATGGTTCAATTCCTTTAATTTCACCAACAAAAGAAGGTGTTTCAGAAAGTGCATCCAATTTAAACCCATATAAAAGAGTTGAAGCTGAAACCATAGCATGGGAAAAAGGTATAGAAACTGCACAAGATGAAAAAACAGGAGTCTATGTTACCGACATTCACGAAGGTGACTATATAAAAGTACGTAGTGTCGATTTTGGAAAAGGCGCAAATTCTTTTGAAGCCAATGTAGCATCGGTTACTAAAGGCGGAAGTATTGAAATCCATGCTGACAGTCTAACCGGAACTTTACTCGGAACTTGCAATGTAAAATCTACCGGTGGTGCTACCAACTGGGAAGTTCAATCCTGTAAGGTTAATAAAGCAAAAGGTGTACATGATATATACTTTTTGTTCAAAGGCGAAGAGGGTGACCTTTTCAATTTTGACTGGTGGAAACTCTCTAGCAAATGAAATTAATTCAAGAAACATTATACATAATGAATTGAATTAAAATCTATATATTGCCCATGACCCAAACTCATGAACTCACTCTGTGATCCCCTGAATAAAAGAATCTGAAAATTTATCAATATATAATCTATTACTTAAATATGAGAACATTATTTCGTACGACTTTTTTAATTCTATTGACTATTTTTTGGGTAATCCAAGTTGTATTTGCTGATTATCCGATAGCATCTCATCGTTATTTAGCCGATCCGGGTGCTCTTGTCTATAACGGTCGGGTTTATCTTTACTGTTCAAACGACGATGATAACCCAAACGACGAAAAAGGAGGATACAACATGCACTCCATTGTTTGCATCTCGAGTAGCGATCTGAAAAACTGGACAGATCATGGTATTGTATTTAAAGTTCCCAAAGATGCAAGTTGGGCAGGTAAAAGTTGGGCTCCATCACCTGCAACCCGCGATGGAAAGATTTTTCTTTATTTTGGAAATGGAGGTAATGGTATTGGTGTTGCTGTAGCCAACAATCCGTTAGGCCCTTTTAAAGATCCTATTGGCAAAAAATTAGTAGATACAAATACTCCCGGTGTTATGCCGGCACAAAACATTTGGCTTTTTGATCCGATGACATTTATTGACGACGATGGTCAGGCATATATGTATTTCGGTGGTAATGGCGATAACAATGTACGTGTAATCAAACTCAACCGAGATATGATTAGTGTGGATGGGCCAGCCATTCCTTTGATAGCCCAAAACTTCTTCGAAGCTTCATGGATGCATAAAAACAATGGTACTTATTACTTTTCGTACTCGTCAAATCCACGTGCACAGATGCGAATTGATTATATGAAAAGTAACGGCCCCACTTCGGGTTTTACATACGGAGGCGTTATTTCAAATCAACCGCCTTTTAACGATAACAATAATCATCAGGCAATTTTCAAATTCAATGGCAAATGGTACGAAGCTTATCATAATCGCATTGTTGCAAAAGAGGCGAAGATACCTGCCACATATAAACGAAATCTTTGTCTGGATATGTTTAAACACAATCCGGACGGAACTATTGAGGTACTGAATAATACGGTTGATGGTGTGAAGCAATTGTCTTATCTTAACCCATTCGAACGTGTAGAAGCTGAAACTTTTAATTCGCAGAAAGGCATTATAACTGAAGTTTGTAACAACGGTGGTATGAATGTTTGTAATATTAAGAATGGCGACTGGATAAAGGTGAAGGGTGTTGATTTTGGTAAATCCACGGGCAAAAATTTCAGTGCATCTATTGCCGGGAATAGCGGACAGATTGAAATTATCCTTGATAGTCCTTCTGAAAAGCCGATAGGTGTATGTCAGGTTACTTCTACGGGAGGTACACAACAATGGAAAACCATTTCATGTAAAGTGAACAAAGTTCAAGGAGTTCACGATTTGTTTTTTGTTTTCAAGGGAGGTGAAGGAAACTTATTCAGTTTTGACTGGTGGAAATTTAGCCGGAAATAATTAATTACGACTTAAAAATTTATAACGAAGATGAAAAGATACCTGATTTCAGTTTTAGTTGCAATGACCTTTTGGGGTATTACCCAGGCAGAAAATCCGATAATGCAGACTCATTTCGGACCAGATCCGGCACCAATGGTTTCTAAAGGCATCCTGTATTCATATGTAGGAGATGACATTCCTGGTTTCGATTTTTATTATATGACCAAATGGAGAGTATTATCCACTACTGATATGGTAAATTGGACCGACTATGGAAGTCCTATTTCTTTGGAATCATTCAAATGGGCGCGCGATCGTGCCTGGGCAGCTCAGTGCATCGAACGTAACGGAAAGTATTATTGGTATATTTGTGCACAAAGTGATAAAAACGATATGGCAGTCGGTGTGGCAGTTTCCGATTCACCAACAGGTCCATTCAAAGATGCACTTGGCAAACCATTGATTATTAACGGAAGTTGGTCGAATATTGATCCAACTGTCTGGATAGACGATGATGGACAGGCTTACCTTTATTGGGGTAATGGAGGTTTGTTCTATGTAAAGTTAAATAATGACATGGTTTCTTATTCAGGTGATATTGTAACGGTTCCACTTTCCGTGGAGACTTTTGGAGGTATCCGTGGAAACCGAAGCACTGAAAATCCGAATAAAGATATGTATGTTGAAGGTCCGTGGTTTTATAAACGAAACAACAGTTACTACATGATGTATGCAGGAATGGGAAAAGGTGGAGAAAGTCTTTCCTATTCAATGAGCAATAGTCCTATCGGCCCATGGAAATATCAGGGGAAAATTATGGAAAATCAAAAAACCAGTAGTTTTACAAATCATGGTGGTATTATTGATTACAAAGGTAATTCTTATCTTTTCTACCATACCGGATTGTTGCCAGGAGGAGGTAGCTATGGTCGGGCGGCATGTGTGGAATCATTCACATACAATCAGGATGGGACCATTCCTTCCGTCTCCATCTCTAAAGAAGGGGCCAAGTCTATTGGAGAAATCAATCCGTATTTACGTGTTGAAGCAGAAACTATGGCCTGGTCACAAAAATGTTCCATATCTCAAAATGAAAAAATCGGGGTATATGTATCAAGCACCCGCTTGAAAGGTTACACAAAAGTACGTGAGGTGAATTTTGGTAATCAATCTCCCAAAACTTTTTCTGCTTCATTAGCTGCAGGAGTTGATGGAGGTATTTTGGAGGTTCACCTTGATAGTGTATCGGGCTCAATTATATCATCCATTAAACTTCCTCGTACGGGAGGATGGGAAGAATTTAAAACACTCACATCAGAAATAAAGCATGAGGTAACAGGAAAACATGACCTTTACTTTTGTTTTAATGGACAAAACATCACTGCCGGACGCGAATTATTTAATTTTGATTGGTGGAAATTTGAATAATATAATTAACGTGAGTTCGAGATAAGTTTAGAAAATAGATCCTCACCCATAAAAAACAAATACTTCTCCGGAGAAAAGTCCATTTGTATTCTGATCTTCTGTTCCCTGGCTTCTCTTTCTCTCTTTATTTTGCTTTTACTTCGCTCTTAGGTAAAATAGACGTAATACGGTGGTAAAATAGACATAAAATAGAGATAAAATAGACAGTAATAAGGACTATTTTATCTCTGTATTAAAATTATATTTGAATTTTTTTACTTCTTTTTTACCTAAGAGCGAAGTAAAACCGAATATATAAAGAATAGTATTGTGAAGTGACGTGAGTTCAGAATAATAAGCTTATATCGAACTCACGTTAATTAGTAAATTTTGCAACTCTCCTAAATCAGGGATGGGTAAAGCATGAATATATTGAATCTATTATGAATTTGAAATTGTAACCAGGAATATTATGAATAACAAATGTAACATAAGACAACTTTCCCTAATTGCCGTGACATTTTTGATTGGTATCTTTACTGTTAAGGCCTCTAATAAGGCCAACTACAAAACACTTCCTCAATTTATTCAGCACGAAGCATCCGAAAATGCTTTTACGATAGTTGCTAATGGGAAAGCTGCTTCAATCTACGTCGATACAGCAGACTGGAAGGGTGTTATACGTGCTGCTAACGATCTGGGTGATGATGTTCATAAGGTTTCGGGAATTAAATCCGAAGTTGTTGAAAAAATAGAATATCCCGCTAAAGGTGCAATTTTAATCGGTACTATAGGTAAAAGCAAAATAATTGACCAATTGATTGCTGAAAAAAAAATAGATGTTTCAGGAATAAAAGGACATTGGGAATCATTTATCATTCAAACTGTTGATGGTAATTTGATTGTAGCCGGAAGCGACAAACGTGGAACTATTTATGGAATCTACGATATTTCTGAAAAAATTGGTGTTTCACCGTGGTATTTTTGGGCAGATGTTCCAGCAAAGAAGAGTACACAGCTTTATGTGAGCGCAGGCCGATATATTCAGGATTCTCCAAACGTAAAATATCGTGGTATTTTCATCAACGATGAATCGCCTTCATTCACCGGATGGTGCAATGCTAAGTTTGGCGGTGTTAATTCCAAAATGTATGTAAACATGTTCGAACTGCTATTACGTCTGAAAGCCAACTTTCTTTGGCCTGCTATGTGGGGCAATTCATTTAACGAAGATGATCCAATGAGTCCTGTTTTGGCAGATGAGTATGGTATTGTGATGGGAAACTCGCACCACGAACCAATGATGCGGGCGCAAAAGGAGTACACTAAACGCAAGCAGGAAATCGGAGCCTGGGACTTTGTTACAAATAGTGCGAATCTTGAAAAGTTTTGGTTTGATGGTCTAAATCGTAACAAGAATTATGATAATTTGATTACGATGGGTATGCGTGGAGATGGCGATGTGGCTATGGGCAAAGGTGATGACCTGGAAAACATAAAAACCCTGCAGAATGTTGTAAAAAGTCAACGAGATATCATCCAAAAAGTGTACAATGATGATCCTGCTAATCATCCACAACTTTGGGCTATTTTTACTGAGGTTCAGAGATATTATGACGCCGGACTTACAGTTCCGGATGATATAATTCTCTTGTTTTGCGATAACAACTGGGGTTACATACGACGTACCCTTCCTTTAAAAGAAAAAAACAGAATCGGTGGTGCAGGTATGTATTATCACATTGACATGAATGGTGGACCCTGGAATGACCGTTGGGTGAATACCACTACCATTCCCAAATTACGCGAACAGTTCAATCTTGCATACCAATCAGGTATCAATAAACTTTGGGTTATAAATGTTGGTGATCTTAAACCAAAGGAAATTCCTATCGACTTTATCATGCATTATGCCTGGGATCCGGAAGCAGTACCTGCTGATAAGACGCTGGATTACAGCATTGATTGGGCAACAAAGACTTTTGGTAGTGAACATGCTGTTGAAATTGCAGATATTGTATCTAAATACCCAAAATACAATCTTTGGAGAAAAGCTGAAACGCAAGTTCCGAACATCTTCAGCATTGTGAATTATGATGAAGGCGACCGTGTTATTCAACTTTGGCGTGATGTAGCCAACAAAGCGGAAGCTTTGAAATCTAAAATTGCTCCGGAAGCACAAGATGCTTATTATCAGTTGGTATTATATCCTACTAAAGCATCTGCAGGCGTTGCCGAAATGTATATTGCTGCGGATAAAAATAATCTTTATGCCAGGCAAGGACGTGTGAGTGCCAATGAGTATGCTAAACGTGTTCGCGATCTTTACGATTTGGATAAGCAATTGAGCGATTATTACAACGGGCAAATGGCAAATGGTAAATGGAAAAATATGATGTCAGATATTCACATAGGTTATAAAATGTGGTCAATGCCTCGTACGAATACTATGCCTGCTGTGGTTGATGTAATTCCGCTTCCAAAACCAACTATGGGTGTAGCTGTTGAAGGTAGCGAACAATCCTGGCCTGGTTCGGAAGGGAAACCCACTTTGCCTGTATTTGATGGACTCAATAAGCAACCACACTATATTGACGTGTTTAATCGTGGAAAAGGTTCTTTCACCTTTGATGCCGTAGCCAACAAGCCTTGGATTAAAATGAGTGAAATTAAAGGAATCGTGGAAAAAGAATGTCGCCTTATGATTAATATTGATTGGAATTCTTTATCCAATGGTATAGCTGAGGGGTTGATTGATATTAAGTACGGTGACAGCTTAGTTCAAGTTCAGGTAAATGCCGTAAATGCTGCAATTCCCGCTACAAAAGAACCTTTCTATGGAAGTCTTACTGGTGAGTTCTCTATACCTGCTGATAAATTCAATGTAAACGTTGCTGGTAACCATTCAAAATGGATTTTACTTCCTGACTTGGGAAGAGATGAAGCATGTATGGGTATATTTCCTGTTACTGCGCCAAGTGCAACACCTCAAACGGCTCCCCGATTGGAGTACAAAATGTATATAAATCATCAGGGGAAAACCACTTTCTGTATCGGAATTCTTCCAACTCAGGACATCTACCCTGAACGTGGTTTACGTATTGCGGTATCAATTGACAATAATGAACCTCAGATTTTGGATGCCCGCAAAGGGCTTGTAGATACATTTAATGAATATACACCAATAAATCTAGCTAACTCGAAAGTATTAAAACCGCTTCCTCCTCTTAATAGAGACATTGCACTAATTGGAAATGGTAAACTTCGTCGCAATGAGATTTTTGATAATTTACGTTGGTTGGATGTTCAGTTGGATGTTAATGCTCCCGGATTTCATACGCTTAAAGTGTTTATGATTGATCCTGAAATTGTGGTTGAAAAAATTGTTGTAAATCCGGATAATAATTATCCTAGCTATTTTGGAGCACTACCTTTACAACACAATGCTAAATAATTAAATGAATAACCCACGCCGCAAGCGGTCGGGGTATCAGGGAATAGTTTTTATTCGCCGCAAGCGGCGGGGAATTTACCCAAAGAGATTAAAAGCATTTATACATAAAAATGAATTCAGAAATCTTTACTCTTGATTCATAATATTAGATAACTTGCATATAAAAAAGCTTTAACTCATAAATAAATACGAAATTGCAAAAACAAATATTGATATTTAGTGTGTGCTGTATGATCAGTGTTTGCACGGTTCTCGCACAAACAAAAAAGGATTATCACGTCTGGGCAACGACTCCACCACTGGGTTGGAATAGCTGGGATTGTTTTGGAACGACTGTAACCGAACAACAAATCAAGGAACAGGCAGATGCTATGGCAAAGTATCTTTTACCTAGTGGATATAAATACCTTACGGTGGATATTCAATGGTATGAACCTGAAGCGAAAGGACATGCTTACGATCCCAAAGCAGTCCTCACTATGGACGAGTATGGTCGGTTAACACCCGGATTGAAAAAGTTTCCTTCAGCTGCAAATAGCAAAGGGTTTAAGTATCTAGCTGATTATGTGCATTCAAAAGGTCTTAAATTTGGTATCCATATCATGCGTGGTATTCCTCGTCAGGCTGTAGAAAAAAATACTCCTATTCTTGGAACAAGTGTAAAGGCTCAGGATATTGCATTGACCAACTCACGTTGCGCATGGAACCCAGATATGTATGGTGTTGATGCCACCAAGTCTGAAGGTCAGGCTTATTATAATTCAATCGTACAGATGTATGCCGATTGGGGAGTAGATTTCATAAAGTGTGATGATATTTCACGCCCTTACGACAATGTTCAAAAGGCAGAGATTGAGGCGCTTCGCAATGCTATTGACAAAACAGGTCGCCCGATAATTTTAAGCTTGTCGCCAGGTGCAACACCGGTTACTGCCGCCGAACACGTAATGAACCATGCCAATATGTGGCGTATTACAGATGATTTTTGGGATAGATGGGGGTTGCTCCTTACTATGTTTGAGCGTCTGGATGCTTGGACTCCTTACCGGGGCCCGGGGCACTTTCCCGATGCAGATATGCTCCCAATTGGAATTGTTGATTTTAAACGTCCTACCAACTTCACTAAGAATGAACAATACACCCTTATGAGTATGTGGGCAATTGGCCGTTCACCACTTATTTTCGGAGGTGATATGACAAAACTTGATGAATTTACCAAAGAAATGCTTACCAACCCAGAAATATTGAAAGTGAATCAGCAAAGTACAAATAACCGACAGGTATCACGTGATAAAAACCTGATTGTATGGACTGCTGATGTGCCTAACAGCAAAGACAAGTATGTTGCACTTTTTAATGCGCAAAGTAAAGGAGACAATATCGATTTCAATAATGCTGATTATGCAAGCCCTCTAATTGCAGGTAAGGGTAGTTCTCAAAAGATTGAGGTATCGGTGAAAGATGGAAAGAAGCTTGTCTTATTCGTTAAAGATGGTGGCAATGGTTCTGATTGGGATCATGTCGCGTGGGTAGATCCTGTGCTTCATGGACCAAAAGGAGACTTAAAGCTTACTGATTTAAAATGGCTCAGTGCTACCGCAGGTTGGGGCGAAGCCTTTGTGAACCGTACATGCGACAACAAACCGATTGTTATAAACGATAAGGCTGCTGAAGGTATTGGCACTCATGGTGAATCCATTATAATTTATGAATTGCCAGTAGGTTACGACAGCCTTACTGCAACCGGTGTTGTAACTCAGGAAAAGGGTTCGGTTGTTTTTGGTATCCTTGTTAGCAAAGGCTCAATTGATCTTCCTGAAACTGCACCTGTAAAAGTGAATTTTGAAGCTATCGGCATAAAAGGCAAAGTCAAAGTACACGATTTGTGGAGTCATAAAGATCTGGGAATTTTCAATAGAAGTTTTAGTCGCGAATTATCGCAGCATGCTGCTGGATTATACCGAATTAGCCCTTTACATTAATGTGCTAAAATTATAAGAAAAGGAGTTATTACACAATAAGCAAACACGCAAGATGCAACTAACCAGAAACACATATACAAAAGAAGAGAAATTAATATATGAAATATTTTTAATATTCAATGTATTGGCTGTGTCATTTTTGTATTCACAAAAGTTGAGTGCCCAGGATGTTAACGTTGGAAATAATCTGGGTATTTATAAAGATTTCAAGACTGAATTTATGTGGGAAGCAAAGGTGAAAATTGCTAATACGATAAATGTGGGCGAAAGCAAGCGTGGTGTTAGAAGAGTTATTCCAATTACCGGAGGAACATTTGTTGGCTCTAAAATAAAGGGAGAAGTTCTATCAGGCGGAGAAGACTGTCAATTAGTTCGTCCCGATGGAGATACAGAATTGAATGCCCGTTATCTGTTTAAAACTGAAGATGGATATCTAATTCAGGTGGTTAATAAGGCATTGATTCATTCCGAAGAAAGAAGTAAGACTTTTTATTGCAGATCTGTTCTTGATTTAGAAGCACCCAAAGACAGCCCTTACGATTATCTTAACCATGCAATCTTTATTGGAACATTAAAAATGCCTGAATTGAAACCGGATGAGGAGCCATATGTAGTGATTGGAGTTTATAAGTTACTATAAATAGAACCCATAGATAATAGACTTTAATTCATTGTGTAAAATGTATTTTTGATAAGAAACAGTTTCACAGAGTATATCTCTGATATTTAGACCGTATAAAAACAATAATCAGATAAGTTATTTATGAAAAAAAGCAATCTAATGCTATCGTTGCTATTGGTTTTTACCATGTGCATTCAGGCACAATCGTATCAGAAAACAGATTTGGGTGTCAAAGCAAAAATCAATTCAACAGATGTTGAGATTCAATTCTACGGACCTGCCACAGTGAGAGTTTTGAAATCGCCAGTTGGAAAAACTTTTATAAAAGAAAGTTTGACTGTAGTAAAGAAACTACAAGCAACAAAGTTTACTGTCAGTCAACAAGGTGATATCGTATCATTAAAAAGCAGTAAGTTAAAAGTTGATATTGATGTAAAATCGGGTAAAATAGCTTATTCTACTTTTGCCGGAGTACAACTTCTAAGTGAAAAAGAATCTGGTGCAACATTCACCGATTTTGACGATGCCGGATCAAAAACCTATACCATTAATCAGTCATTTACACTTGACAAAGACGAGGCTATTTATGGTTTAGGTCAGCAACAACATGGCAAATTGTCTCTGCGTAATACAAGACTTAATATGGTACAGGGAAACACAGACGACTATGTTCCTTTCCTTGTTTCAACAAAAGGTTACGGTCTATTTTGGGATAATTATTCTCCAACTGTATTTGAAGATAAGCCAGAAAATACCTCGTTCAAATCGGATGTAGGCGATTGCATTGATTATTACTTTATGCTCGGTGGAAATATTGATGGTTCAATTGCCTGTATGCGTGAACTTACCGGACAAGCTCCTATGTTTCCATTGTGGACTTTCGGTTACTGGCAAAGTAAAGAGCGTTACAAAAGTCAGAACGAACTAGTAGGAGTTGTTAGCAAATATCGTGAACTAGGTGTGCCACTCGATGGTATCATTCAGGATTGGCAATATTGGGGTAATAATTACCTGTGGAATGCCATGGAATTTCTTAACTCCGAATTTCCTAATCCTAAGAAAATGGTGGATGATATTCACAACATGAATGCTCACGTGATTATTTCAATTTGGTCTTCTTTTGGACCTCAAACAAAACAATACCGCGAAATGAAACCGAAGGGTATGCTTCTGAACTTCGGCACATGGCCACAATCTGGATTAGAAACATGGCCGCCTAATCGTGAATATCCATCAGGCGTAGAACCTTATGATCCATATAACCCAGCAGCCCGCGATATTTACTGGAAATACCTCCAGAAAGGACTTTTCTCGGTGGGAATTGATGGATGGTGGATGGATTCATCAGAACCTGACCATCTTGATTTTAAACCTTCCGATTTCGACATAAAAACTTACCTTGGATCATTCCGTAAAGTTCGCAATGCTTTTCCATTGATGACGGTAGGAGGAGTTGCAGAACATCAACGTGGTGCAAGTTCCGATAAACGTGTATTTATCCTTACTCGTTCGGCATTTGCCGGTCAGCAACGTTATGGAGCTAATACATGGTCGGGCGATGTGAATTCTTCCTGGCAATCGTTACGCAATCAGATACCTGCAGGCCTTAACTTTTCGATGAGTGCTATCCCTTATTGGAATACTGATATTGGCGGTTTTTTTGCAAATGCGTATAACAGAGGTTGGAGTGAAGGAGCTAAAAATCCGTCATTTCAGGAATTGTATGTTCGCTGGCTTCAATTCGGAGCATTTACCCCTATGATGCGTTCGCATGGTACAGATATTCCCAGAGAAATATACAACTTTGGAAAAAAAGGCGAGATAATCTTCGATGCGATAGCAAAGACAATTAATTTGCGTTATACATTATTGCCATACATTTATTCTACTGCCTGGTCGGTTACAAATAGCCAATCTACTATTATGCGCGCTTTAGTAATGGATTTTAATGATAAGAAGGTTGTAGATATGAACAACGAATATATGTTCGGTAAATCAATATTGGTTGCTCCGATTGTTAATGCACAATATACTCCGGAAACTATATTAAGAGCAAATGCTGAAACCGGTTGGGATAAAAAAGATGCAAGCAATGATACTAAAAGCCAACCAGTGACTTTCACTCAGGCTAAATCTTCAAAAGTTTATTTGCCCGAAGGAACTGTTTGGTATGACTTCTGGACAAACGGCAAAATCAATGGTGGTCAGGAAATCGTAAAAGCTACAACGATAGATGAGATTCCTTTATACATTAAGTCGGGAAGTATAATCCCATTTGGACCGCAAGTACAGTATGCTACAGAAAAGAAATGGGATAATCTGGAAATCCGTGTGTACCCCGGAGCTAATGGCGAATTTTCCTTGTACGAAGATGAAAACGACAATTATAATTACGAAAAAGGTGCATATTCTACAATAGCTTTTATCTGGAATGATACAAATAAATCATTAACTATTAATGACCGTAAAGGCTCATTTCCGGGAATGCTTTCAATTCGTAAATTTAATATAGAGGTCGTAGCAACTGATAAAAAAAATGGAAAAGTAATAACTTATAGTGGAAAAAAAGTTGTTGTAAAACTTTAAGACTACATATAAATAATAAGTTATACAATTTTTTTTCTTAAAACTCATGATATCAGGGTGTAGCAATGTTTTTGTTGATTCCCTGACTATCTTATTAAAAATGTAATTAATATAATTTTATTTTATTAAAATGAAGAAATCAGTTCTATTCCTTTGTGCAATTTATTGCATAAGTTTAAATCTCAAAGCGCAGAATAAGCTTTACCCGAATGAGTTTCCATTAAGCGATGTCACACTACTTGATGGCCCATTCAAGCATGCGCGTGATTTGAATATTCAGGTTCTTTTGAAGTACGATGTTGACCGGATGTTGGCTCCTTACCGAAAAGAAGCCGGATTACCCGAAAAGGCCAAGACTTATCCAAACTGGGATGGCCTGGATGGTCATATTGCCGGACATTATCTGACGGCATTAGCATTGAATTATGCATCAACCGGCAATGCAGAATGCAAAAAACGGATGGAATACATGCTCTCTGAACTTAAAATATGCCAGGAAGCCAATGCTCTAAATAATTCAGCATGGGGTGTTGGTTACGTCGGAGGATTTCCAAACAGCGCGAAATTATGGACTGCATTTAAAAAAGGAGATTTTAGTATTTATAATGCTGCATGGGCTCCTTTCTATAACTTGCATAAAATGTATGCAGGGCTTAGAGATGCCTGGGTATATTGTGGTTATGAAAATGGAAAAGCAATGTTTTTAAAATTCTGTGATTGGGGAGTCTCTATCACTTCCGCTCTTACTGATGAACAAATGCAATCAATGCTTAACATGGAACATGGGGGTATGGATGAAATGTTTGCCGATGCTTACCAGATGACAGGTGACCAAAAATACCTGACAGCTGCAAAACGCTATTCCCACAGAATGATTCTTGACCCGATGTCACAAGGGGTTGACAATCTGGACAACAAACATGCAAACACTCAAATTCCCAAAGTAGTCGGATTTGAAAGAATCGCAGAGCTCAGCCATGATCAGAAATTTGCTAAAGCCGGTAGTTTCTTTTGGGAAACGGTTACAACGAACCGCTCCCTTGCTTTCGGTGGTAACAGCCGGAGAGAACACTTCCCAAATCCCGAATCTTGTACAGATTTTGTCAATGATGTGGATGGACCTGAAACATGTAATTCCAACAACATGTTAAAATTAACCGAAGATTTATTTAGAGTGCACCCGGCAGCTAAATATGCCGATTACTACGAAAGAACCATATACAATCATATTCTTTCAAGTCAACATCCCGAACATGGAGGATATGTATATTTCACTTCGGCTCGTCCACGTCACTACAGAATATATTCTGCTCCCAATGAAGCCATGTGGTGCTGCGTTGGCACCGGCATGGAAAACCATGGCAAATACAATCAATTTATCTACACGCATTCTAGCGATTCGTTGTTTTTAAATCTTTTTATTGCCTCTGAACTGAATTGGAAAGATAAGAAGATTAAATTCAAACAAGAAACAACATTACCCTATGAAGAACAAACCAGATTTACTGTTACCGAAGGCGGTGCCAAATTTAAATTGTTGGTTCGTTACCCGGCTTGGGTGAGCGAGGGTGCTTTAAAGATTTCGGTGAACGGTAAGAATTTTGCTTTCACAGCTCATCCCTCTTCATTTGTTTGCATTGACAGAGTCTGGAAAAAAGGTGATGTAGTGGAAATCAAACTTCCAATGCATAACTCCATTGAATATATGCCTAATGTGCCCCAATATATTGCATTTATGCACGGCCCTATTTTGCTTGGTGCCAAAACAGGAACAGAAGATTTGAGAGGTTTGATTGCCAATGACAGCCGCTTCGGACAATATCCAGGTGGGCAAAAGCTTCCGATTGACAAAGCTCCGATTTTAGTTGATAACGACATAAATAAAATTGCAGACAAGTTAGTTCCAATTAAAGATAAACCGCTGAATTTTACTCTTAACGTCAAAATGATTAATCCAATTGACCAGATAAAATTAGAACCATTTTATCAAATCCATGACTCAAGGTATATGATGTACTGGATGGCTCTTACAAATTCGGGATATCATTCGTACGTAGATTCAATTTCTAGTATTGAAAAAGAAAAAATGGAACTTCAGAAACGAACACTTGATTTTGTTGCACCCGGCGAGCAACAACCGGAGGTTGATCATGCCATGGAAAGGCAAAACTCTTCAACAGGTAACAATATGAATGAGTTTTGGCGCGAAGCTTATAATGGCGGATTCTTTAGTTATAAACTTGGAACCAATAAAGAAACAGGTTTAAGCTTGTTGGTTCGATATTGGGGTGCCGAGAATGGAAACAGAACTTTCGATATTTATATTGACGATGAAAAACTGATCACCGAAAATATTTCCGATAAATGGAAACAAAACAAATTCCAAAATGTGGAATATCCTATTCCCGATACAATGCTGAACGGAAAAGAATTTGTTCGCGTAAAATTTAAAGCATTGTCTGGAAATACGGCAGGTAAAGTGTATTATGTTAGACTGTTAAGAAAGAGATAATTCATTTGTTACAAATGCTAAGTACTTCAATAAACCTATAAAAGATGTGAAGCTTCTAGGGTCTAATGGCAAGTTGCAATGGAGACTGGAAGCCGATGGACTCGCAATCATTTGTCCTGAGAAAATGTCTTTTGCAACATCTGTTGTGTTTAAAATTGATTAACTGCATCAAATACAAGTTCTCAAAAATTTTATTTAAAATTCATAGAACGAGTACCAACAGTCGGTACTCGTTCTATCAGTTAATTTTAAGACGAATTCATCTCTGATAAAACAACAAAATGAAATTAAAATGTCTATTAGTAGTTAGTCTATTTCCTCTCCTTTGTCAGGGGAGTATTGTGAAAGGTTATAAACGACTTTCAGACAGAGTGGTCATTACTTTATCAGATGGGACACTCAGTATTTCTCCTTTAACCGAGAATGCTGTTAGAATCAAATTTTACAAAGAAACAGAAGGAAACCTGCCTGAGCTAATTTTTACTTCAGGTGTTGTAACACCCGGGTTTCAAGTTCTCGATTCGCCTTCCATACTTGAAATTAAAACCAAGAAGATTATTGTATCGTTTGATAAGCAAACAGGCAAATTATCGTAT
>Ga0302209_10000389_pt1 | contig 20529 bp, 18 predicted proteins | sample II_Fen_E3_1_FD_194574 | JGI IMG/M metagenome (GOLD analysis project Ga0302209, IMG submission 194574) | Peat permafrost microbial communities from Stordalen Mire near Abisko, Sweden - II_Fen_E3_1 | ecosystem: Environmental > Terrestrial > Soil > Wetlands > Permafrost | place: Sweden: Abisko...
AAATCAGTATCATCCACCATCTAAAATACTTCTTATCTTTATTCGTCATCAGGCTAATGCCAAAGGCTGCCAGAATGAGTTCAAATGGCAATGCCGGAAGATGAAACCGCTCTGCCTGACCAAAGGCACTTAAGGCAATCACAATCAGATAACCAAATGTAAATGATCCAATCAATAAATAGTCTCTCCACTTCTTATTTTTGATAACCCAGATTAATGCAAAAAGGGTAAAGAAAGCCATAATATTTTTTACAAAGTTACCCCCATTAATCAGTTTCTGGTTTTGTTGCAAGGGAGTTTCAACAAGAGTAGGAAACGGGATTACAAAAATTATTGGTGCAAAAACAGCTCCGGTAGCATACTTGGCAAATTTATTTCCATTTGCCTCTGTAGCTCGCATCTTCATGGAACTTTCCTGATTAGTTCCTCTGGTCGCCCAAACTGATTCAACTTCTGTGCTTATCGTGCCTCCAACAAAGTAACCTACAACTACCAGAATCCAAACAATCAAAATCGTACGCTTTCCCAAACCTATAACTTTGGTTGAAGTAAATAGTAAAGTGGTAAACATTGCCATAAAAGCGGTAGCTCCCAATACCGTTCGAAAAAAGAATAACAGACCTGCCAATAAAACAGAAAGAGCAATTTCAAGAAAATTAATTCTTTTATTCCGGAACATAGCATCAGCGCGTTCCATAAAAGCCACCGTAAGAAAAAGCATTTCAGTTTCTTTCAAATGTAACCCAGTATAAAGAATTAAATTTGGCATGAGCATACAAAAGACCGCTGCCATTCTTCCCACTTCTTCTCCAAAGTTACGGGTAGCTAGTTTAAAAATCAATACACAAGTATAAGCACTTAAGATGGCCTTTATGATTCTGGCAATCAGTATAGAGCCTCCTGTAATCCAGTATTGCAATCCCAGATAAAATGGATACCCCATATCGGAATAGTGCCCTTTCATAGTATTCAGATAAGGTTGGAGGTTACCATTTTGAATCATATCAACTAATTTTAATGCTTCAGTATGATAACCGAATGCGTCACCAACGTCAAATTCAAAGGGTTTACCGGTCATGTAGTTGTAAAAGAAATAACTAAACACAACCCAACCCAATCGAATAACCAAAGCTGTCTGGAAAAGGTTTTTAATGAACTTCTTAGGGGATATAGTTGACCATTTACGGGTTAGCTGATTGGAAAAATAAAAGAAACTAATTACTTCCAGGATTCCAAATGCCCACCACATCAAAGGCAATGCATGTGAGAAAAATATAATATTACAAAATACCAGCACTCCCAGGTATAGGAAAATGGCTTTGGAAGTGAAGTATTTGGGGAAATAGTTTAGCACAGATTAATAATGATTTACACAGATTATAAAACACAGACAAACATAGATATTGAAGACAGATAAACACAGATAAGAAAATATAGATAAGAGCAGATAAAAATTCAGATGCCAGATTTTATCTCTGAAAATCTATCTTAAATCTGTGTTTATCATTTTATTATAAACGACCTTCAACGCTTCAATATGTTTCTCAATAGAATAACGCTCTCTTACAAACAATGCTGCATTCTTTGCTTTAACTTGATAAATAGCTTTGTTCTGCAAAAATAACATAAATTGTTGAAGTAAATCATTTTCATCCTTCGTTTTATAGAGCGTAGCATATTTTCCATTTTCTGTTATTTCACTCATTACACCCCAATCGTTTACAAAAACAGGAATACCAACTGCCATAGCTTCTACTACTGCAATGCCAAAAGTATCGTGATTAGTTGCGTAAATGAAAGCATCCAATTCGTTCAGAATCATGGGTACATCTTTGCGAAGACCTAAAAAAGAAACTCTATCTGATAACTTATTTTGTTCACAGAAACGTACACAATCATCATATAATTGTGGTTCATTATCCGTACGTTTTCCAACAAAAACGAAATGGAAATTAAGATTCTGTTGGTTTAACAGTTTTAGAAAACGGCACAAAGTTAATTGATCCCTACCGGAAACGAAGTTCCCAACTGATCCCAAAAGAAGAGTGTCGGATGAAAGATGAAGTTCTTTCTGTAGAGTGTAAGGAGAAACTACTTTAGTACATGAATCTGTAACGGGAATGTTGCTACTTAATGTTGCTCTCCAGATATCGGACACTTCAAGTTTTTCAAACGAAATGCCATTGCAAACTACCTGTTGATTATCTGGATTTAAATGATATTTTTGTTGATAGTGTTTCAATTGCGCTTCACTTACAAAAACATTTCCAACGGTTCGTTTTATAATAAACCAAATAATCAAACGTCCTAATATACTTTCATCAAAATCATATCCATGAAAGGTAAGAATAACTTTTATTCCTGTCCCGGCACATGCCAGCCAGGCATACAATGCATCTATGGGTTGTTGAGCATGGACTATGGTAACACTGTTTTCAAGCAGCAATTTACGTAATTGAAATATAAAACCAATAGTATTTTTTCCGGTAGGAACTTTATACATTGGCATATCATTCTCCAGAAAATTGCTTTCTAATACGCCAGACTTTCTATAGATACCTACTGCATCCAGGTTACTTTTACCAGCATTTTTAAATACATCCAGAAGTAAGGTTTCTGTACCGCCACGATTTAATGAACCAAGAAGATAAGCAATGCGCATAATATAGTATGTAGTTGTAGTGTTTAGTAAGTAATTAGGCAATTCCTAATAATCGTATTGCAGCTTCAGGTGAAACATATTTTTCATAGTAAATACGGGCATTTTTTTCAAGTTTTAATCTGTATGAATTATTTTCATTCAATAATCGGATTGCATCAATTAGTTCAACATGGTTATGAACAATATGAATTGATTCACCGTGAATAAGTGGTGCAGGAAGATCATTGGATAAAGGTGTTGAGATGATTGCTTTACCCATGCATAAGTACTCACCCAACTTCCAACCATGACAATTCCAAACAGCAGGGGTATTAAAACCCAACAGTGATTTTTCAAGTTTCTCGATATATTCCGATTGAGACAGTGATTTTTTTAACTGTAAATGTTTAAAGTTTTCATTCCCTAATTTACTTGGTACAAAACCACCTTCAAAACAAATCTCTGGCATGGATAAACATATATCCATAAAATCAGCCCTGATTTTATTTGTTATTTCATCCAGCCTGTTATATTCATCACTATACCATAATGAATTAACCGAAAACACATATCCTTTTTGGGAATTTGAGAGAGGATATTTTTCAATCCATAGTTTGTTCTTTTGTTTATAGTATTTAGAAAAATGTTGCCTGATATTTTTAGGTCTCTCAACAAAATAATTGCGGATTGAAAAGTAACCTGTTTCAAAGCAAGTGAAACCCCTGACGCCAAAATTTGTTGCTAAACAAATTATCTTTGGAAATTCATTTTTGGGAGTAATTTCCCAGTTGGTATTAATTTTCCCATAAATGTCTGCCCATTCATAAGTCGATTCATCAGAAATTGTATTAGAATCACCAAAATCAATAGATACTTTAATTGTACCGGTGGTTAAAGAATCAACAACCAAAAAAGAAATATTTTTATCCTGATTTATAAATAATTTTAGTTGGTATTTTTGGGCAAAACTTACATTGGTTTTTCCAAATACCGATTGTAGGCCAACAATATAATAGCTTGCATACGTGATATTAATGATAGGATTGATAATTACCTTTTTCATTACAAGATCTTACTTTTAATTTTAGAAGCAACACTCTTCAACATAAACCAGTTTTTCACTATAGACTTCGGTAAAATCAGGTAATACAATCGATATTTAAATGGATGATTTTCCCAGTGGATTCCATTCAAAATAGATTCAACCGGCTTTTGGTTCACATCATCTAAATAATAGGGCAATAGCCCATAGAGAGCCAGAATTTCGAATAGATTTTCAAAATCAGGATTAGCCTTAAACTCCTCGTAATTTGTAAAAATCATATGTTGATCAGGATTGTAATAACGGGAACCAACCGCTCTATTTTGAAGAACCACATCCTGATTATAATACGCCAATGGTTTATTTAATAATGCAACAGGGTATTTTAATGCTACCCGTACCCATAAATCAAAATCTTCACCTAACTGCAAATTGGGTTTAAAACCATTTTCCAATTCATAAATGTACTTTTTTATAATGGTTGCACCTGTCCAAAGTGGTTGATACATTGTTTTAGCATAAACCTGACAATAATTTATCAATCCACTCTTAAAACCCTTTTCAACCCCAATTTTAGCTGCAATAATCTTATTATTCTTTACTTTATAATAGCTGCTACCATAAATACCAGCTTCAGGATATTTTTCTATCAAGTCATTCATTTCTTCGAGGTAAGTAGGTTCCCACCAATCATCCGCATCCAGGAAAGCAATATAGTCATTCTTAGCTATTATTACTGCATTATTTCGTGCTATTGAAACCCCTTGGTTCTTTTGATCTATTATTTTTATTTTCTCTTCGGAAAATTGTAAATCGTAAATAGTAGATTGTAAATTCTTCAACGAATCATCTGTCGAACCATCATTCACAACAATAATTTCAAACTCCTGATAAGTCTGATTTAAAATCGAACGAATCGCTTTTCCAATGTAATCTGCCTTATTATAAAGTGGAATTATGATTGAAAACGTATTTCTTTCTTTTACATTTAACCTAGTTTGATTTGTTTTTCTTTTGCTTGTAAATTTTTGGATTATCCGAAAAAATGGATAAGCGATTTTCTCAAAATTAGAAACCCTTTTCTTACCATCAAAAACTGAAATGTACCGATCCTTAAATAAAACGCTGTTAAAATGATGTCCCCCTTCGATGTTCCACTTCATATCCTTCTTAATAACATTTTCATGAACCAATGATTCTTCATATTCTGTTACTGAGAGTTTTTTAATTTCAAACACATTAAAATTATCGCCATACATATTCGAAGCATCCTGGGCAATCCTATATAGTTTATCATCAACCTTTATTACAGATCCTCCACTACGGGAATATTTTTTCCCTGTCACGATCGGGCTTTGAGGGTGTAATGTCCATTCAATTAAATCAAATGAATAAAAAAGTCTGAGCACATCATCCGAATTATTAGTAAATAGGAAACAAACTCCCTCACTCTTATAAATATGCGAATCTATAAAGTGCTCTCCTGTCATTAAATTTCTGTTTAACGTACAACCATTTGGGAAATCAGTAAAATGATACAAACTTAGGCTTTTATAATCAAAAGTTTCAGGCATCAAATAAATTTCTTGTTCATGTTCAAAGATAAAAGGAAAAGACAAATGGCAGGTTTCGCTTAAAATCACTCCCAAATCCTGCCAATTTTTTAAATTACCAGTTTTAAATGCCTTAATCACACCATTATTTAATTCAGACTTCTCTTCATAAAATAAATACAATTCATCATGATAAACCAGTAGAAATGGATCTGCCATTGTTAATACAGCATTTAATTTAGATCTGACTTTGGGGCCTATTTTGAAAATCAATTTAGAATTCTGATAATCAAATATTTTATTTGCATTCTTGGTTTCATAAACGACAATATTAAAAACAGAATATCTCTTATATATAATTAATATGAGCATGACTGATATAATTACTATCGCAAAAATAATTAGTATAAACATAATTTCAAATTAGTTTTTTAAGTAAAAAATTAGTCAAAAAAAGTCAATATTGATATTAAAGAAGCTCAAATAATATATAATAAGCTTACGAAAACAATTCTTCACAATACAATTTATAATTGGAGTCCAAGTCATTAATAAAAACAAAGATAATTAAAAAGCAAATGTGAAACGTTTTAATGACCAATACAAGTATAAATTAACAATACCTGATTTGGGATATGAAATGTATTTATCAAATGAATTATCGATAAAATAATCTTACGCGACATTCCCTTTTACTTACACAGATACAGAATTAATACTAAGATATGATTGCGTGTCACGATACAACTTTGTTAGAGAGAATAACGATTAATTATTGAAAACATAACACAATTTTTAGTTAGTTTCGATTATAAAATCATAGAATTTGAGGTTTGAACTACGGCAAATTTACTCTTAAGTTTTAAAAATGGTTTTTCAAAATAAGTATAAGATAACCAGGCCACGGCAATGATAACTGTCAATGAAGTGCTAAAAACCAAAACGTACTTTACTCCCGATTGGATATTCAATGGATAATACAATTTAGATAACAGCAATAAAATCAACGGATGAATAACATAAATACCATATGAAATTTTCCCTATAAAGTCGCATATTTTGTTTTCCAAATTAACAATCCTTTTCTTTACCGTTACCTGACCAATAATAATACTCAAGACAGCCACAGAGATTACTTCCTGTGCTATTGGGAATGGGATATGAATTACTTCTGAACTTACCAGAATAAATAATATCCAGGAAAAAGACTGCATTATTTTACTACTGAACAAATTTAAAAAGAAAGTATTATTATTAAAATATAGAATGGCACCTATGGCACCGACCATCATACAATCAAAGCGGGTCACATTTAAAATACGATAACCATAAAAGTCCGGACCAAAAACAACCCATAATACCAGTTTAATTAAAAATAATGACATAAATATTAAAACAGCTGTAGTCAATAATTTTTTACGTACAAAATGAACTATCCAGGGCCAGAACAGGTAGAATTGTTCTTCTACTCCTATACTCCAATAATGTAAGAGAATAAAGATTTGTCCACTTTTGAAAATAAATGGGATATTGGCGGAGAAAAACACATAAAACCACATACCATTTACCGACATTTCCTGCGCCCGGCCAAACAGAAAATAGACTCCAAAAGAGACTATTAGAAACAAGTAATATAAAGGCCAGATACGAAGAATTCGACGTACATAAAACTTTTTAATACTTACATCCTGTTGTTTCCGTACTTCATGAATTAACAAATAAGTTATCAAGAAACCACTTATAACAAAAAATAGTGTTACTGCAAATGCCCCCATTGAAATCGAAAAGCTTAAAATCCGACCTAATCCAAAATCAGTGATTCCCGGTAAAAAATCGGTATGAGAAATCACAACTGACAAAGCAGCAATAGCTCTAAGCCCATTTAATCCGGACAAATGAAGAGATTTATCGATCATCTTTTCAACCATGTTTCCAATATTAAATATAGTCTGAATAATATCGGATCAATTTTCAATAATTTATATATTCGTTTATGTCGTGGATAAACACTTACTTCTTTGAAATTTCCCCAGTTAATCAATTTTATTAATTCTTTATCCAAGACACCGTAATTTTCTATTAATTCTTGAGTAAAGCTACTAAAATACTCTCCTGCAATTTCACGGTATACACAAGATTTATCAATCTCAACCTTTAGGATAAAAAAATCTGATAACGTATTGGCAACAATAAGAATATCAAAAATCCGTTTAACATTGACCGTTTGTGTAATACTTCCTTCTCTTATTCTATAGACATATAGACAATCTGGTATTACTTTCACTTTTTGGGCATAATAACAAGCAATGGGAGTAAATAAATTATCCTCGTGATAGATACCTTCTTTAAAAAAGAGGTTGTTCTCTAACAAAAAACTTCTTTTATATATTCGAAGAACGGTACAAACAAAATGAAATTTTCTAGTTACCAACCCATATTTATTGTAATACTCCCACCCTGTCATGTTATCTTCTTTTATCCCATTATCCGGCTTTTCTATAGTTCCATCTTCAAAACATCGCCGGCCGTTAAAGCAGATCATATCTTCCTTGTATTGCTTTGCTGCCAGAATTTGCAAAGCATTCGGCTCCAACCAATCATCGCTATCCAAAAAGAGAATATAATTGCCGGAGGCTTCATGTATTCCTACATTACGGGCAGTGCTTAGCCCGCAGTTTTCCTGATCGATAATCTTTATCCGATTTTCTTTTTTGCCATACTTTTGCAAGATGGCTAGACTATTATCCGTAGAACCGTCATTTATACAAATGATTTCATAATCTGAATAGTCTTGATGGATAACCGAATCAAGGCATTGCCGAAGATATTGTTCTACATTGTAAACCGGTATAATAATTGAAAACATATTATCATATTTTATTGTATTGAGCAGACATTGATTAATTTTCAACCTGTATTGTTTCCATTGATATCGAGCCCAAATGTGATGCTATTACGGAAAAAGAACTGTAATAGGAGCCTAATATCTTTGAAGTTCGAGATAAAGCATATAGTTCGACTACAGCTTGTAGAGTACCTGCTTCCGTATTTCGTTCAAGAATGCCATTTGATAAAATCACTTTATCCTTGAAACAGTTTTTCAAATAATGTTTTACATCAGAATCGTCAGAAGCAACATAGAATTTTGTATTGGGGTTGGCGTTCAAGTCTTTATTCATTCGTTCTTCGAAAAGCGATAATGGACTTTGTTTTATGGAAAGAATATTATCTGTACGACGGATATGGATACCTATAGTATTGTCGTCAAAAACCATGGTTTCATCTTCAACTTTGGAGAAAAGAGTAGGTTGCAAACAAAATAAATTAGTTCGAAATACAGAAGAAGGATAGAATGCTGAAAAACTCGAAACAAAAATATGACGGTAAGCTTGAAAATTTTTGGGCATCTGTATCAGTTGCAACCATTCTTCGTACTCCATTTCATTAAATACTTTCAATATGTGCCACATATCCAGACATGACAATAAAAAACGAAATATTTTAGATCTTCGACGCAATTTAAAAAAAAGCGGTAATAAAGGTATATTAGTATCTCTTAGTCCACTAATAGGTTTCCAGATTGAGGAGAAATTGCAATTTAGTTCAGAATCTTTCAACCAGTAAATACGATACGGTTTTTCAAACTGAGAACATAGGTTAATGGCCGAATCAATCACTCTCATTCGATTAGCCAATCCACATCTCGGATAAAATACAATCATTCTTCTGTATTTTCTAAATTAAACAAATAATAGATTCACAATCAAATCATTTCCAATGAATATCTTTTTTTATCACCTTTGCCGGAACACCTCCAACAAGACATTTGCCAGGTACATCTTTCGTAACAACTGATCCGGCTGTAACAATTGCTCCATCTCCTATTGTAACACCCTTTAAAACTGTTACATTCATCCCTATCCATACATGATTACCAATTCTTATAGGTTGAGTGATTTCCCTCCCTGAACCTAAAATCTCGTGATCATCACTATCGCGTAGAGTAACACCTTCACCTATTACAACCCCTTCTCCAATTTCAATACGCTTGAAACAGCTTAAATTTAGATGATTATTTATATATCCGCTTCCAAGTATTAACTCTGCATTATCATTTATATAAATTCTGGACCCTGAATAAATCGAAAAATTTCCATTTATTTTCAATGTGGAATCTTTTCCCATGAATAGCAGACTTTTAAAAGGATCACTTTTTGTCCATTTATCATTAATTGTAAGCTTACCGTATTTTACGAATATTTTTGCACTTTTGTCTAAATCACACCCGGTACCTCTATTGATCACTACAAAAAGACGTTCTTTCGTATGCGTATAAAAAATCAATCTTAATGTATTGAAAATTGATATGTTTCTGTATTTCATTTATATAAAAAGTTTTATCCATTGACGAGACCTTAGTTCAAAATATAAATTCCAATCTTTTAAATTAAATGGTGCATTCAGTAGAAAATCAAAAACAGTATTCCGGTAATACTTGTATAAGCTATTTTTCAATAGTTTAGCATTAAAAAAAACATCTGTTTTGTTAGCTTTCAGCAGGGTTTTATACACAGTCTTAAGTTCTTGAACCTGTTCTTTTGTTTCGTAAAGTCCTTGTAAGTTCTTGTTAACAAACAGCCGGATATTTTCCTCGGTCAAAGAAGGTAAAGCTTTCCTGAGATAATTCATTTGTATTTGAGATACCTTTTCACCAGCCCTTTTATCGGTCTTAGTTACCTGAATTCCATGTATTCTGTAGCGATATAGCATATTAGGAATGTTTGTAAGTTGGCATGTAAATGCTGCTCTAGACCACAAATCATAATCTTCGGCAGGAAAAGCATCCTGATTATAATAGAGGTTGCTTTTACTAAAAGATTCTCGTCTCCAAATGGAAGAAGCATGCAATACCGGAGAGAAAAACAACATTGTAATTTTCACCTGTTCCGGGTCGGTATCACGTATCCATACCTGATGTTCGGTTCCAAACATTTCCATAGCACACGAGCACAAATCAATATCAGAATGTGTATCCAGATACTCGATTTGAATTCTAAGCCGTTCGGGTAACGATATGTCATCCCCATCCATTCTGGCAATATATTTGCCTTTTGCCAGTCTTAGCCCTATATTTAAGTTTTCTGCCAATCCAATATTTTCAATATTCCGATGGACTACGATTCTCGGATCCTTAAACTTTATAATTTCTTCTACACTATTATCGGTCGAACAATCGTCAAGAATAATCAGCTCAAAATCTGTATAAGTTTGTGACAGAATACTGTCAATAGCTTCGGTTACATATTTTTCGACATTATAAACCGGCATTATAATAGAGACCACAGGAATTTGAGTGTTGTTCATAGTCTTATAATAGATTAGGGTTGTACAATATAATTCCTAGGCAGTTTAAATCTATTGTCAAACCATCTTATCGATCCTCCGTAACCAAGTGATGCCGTTTTATATTTTGTTTTTCTTATCTCTTCTTCAATCTGGATATTCCAAAAGCTGTGTGGATAAGAAAAATGAAAAACCTCTTGCTGAATTTTATTCTCAATAATTTTTATTGATTCATTCAATTCTTGACTTAATTCATCATTGCTTATTTTTAATAAATTAGAATGGGTTACTGAGTGTGAACCTACTGTGCAAAATCCGGAATCAACCATTTCCTTGATTTGCTCCCACGAAAGACTTAAACTATTATTTAAATTTAAATATGTGTCAAGATAATTTGAAAACAAAGTGTTAAAGGTATCCAATGAATTTGTTTTGGACTCAAAGATCATTTTCAATATTTGAGTATATAACTCCTTTTTTTCCAATAAAGAAATACAAGGATATTGCTTTCCCGAACTCAATTCAATTTGATCGTTTTCTAAAATTATATTTTCCATTAAAATCCACCATATTAATGTTCTTTTATCCGGAAAATCTGTAGTTAAATAGAGTGTAAATGGTATTTTGTATTTCTTGAGGATTGGGTAGGCATATGTGTAAACATCTTCAAATCCATCATCAAAACTAACGTTTACAAATTTTTGCTGGTAAAATAATCTGAAAAAAGGCAACTTATTTTTATATATGCCATCAATAGAAAAGAATTTAAATCCCAGATCTTCATAGTTGAGAATTAATGTTTCCAGATAATCCGGAGTTATTTCCAACTCCCGGTTCTGGGTTATTTTGCTGCGTTGCGGTAAAACCCGGTGCAGGCACCAAATTTCTCCTTGTATGGGATAAAACAGTTTGTGGATTTTGTTTTTTATTTTTTTCATATTGCCCTTTTGCTATGTCGACTTTTTATGTATGATTTCAGCATCTTAATTATTGAATCTGTTCGCTGCTCCTCCCCTTGCTTGTTTAAATGAAAGACTGAATTAAAAAATAAAGAGTCTTTAAAAATAAAGCTTCTGGGTGGTATTACAAAAGGTGTATTTTGGTTTTTTAATTTTTCATCAATATTATCAATCGTTTTTTCATAACCTGTTTTATAAGTAGAACTCATAAAAGAGGGTGGTATGATGATCAGTTTAGCTTTTCTGTTGGTAGTATATTTATCAAAATCGGCGATTAAATCTATTGATTCGGGTAATATCTTTTCGTTATCAGAATGTTTCGACATTTGTATGATTTTGTGATTAGGATATCCCCAATGCATAACTTCATCTCCATACTTGTTAAATGAATTTCGTTTGTATTGCTTTTCATAACCGGTTTCTACTCCCTCTTCCATCATATCCAGTTGTTTCAACATAAGCTTTGAAACAGCGTATTGTATTGTTCCTGGAATTAAATGAATTGCCTGTGAAAACGTAATGTATTTCAAATTCTTTCTATCAACTTCAAAAAGCAAAGCTACTAGTACTTTTTCGCCATTTAGCATATTCGCTGAATAAAAATGATGATATTCTGGAGAAAGCACTACAATATCTCCTTTCTTTATATAAGGTTTTACCTCGTTTAAAATAAATTTTAATCCAAAGCCTGCATGTAATCCCATATTTACAACAGACATATGCAATGAGTCCTCTACCCGTTTGCTATTCAAACCATATGCTAAATTGGAACCACCCACAAACACAATTTTAGGAGACGGCAATGAATCTAATCTATGGTGTTTATCAATATTAGCATAAAGCGAGTTGTTAACTATCCTTCTGTTTGGAATTAGGAATAATGAAAACAGTATAATTAAAGCAAATATACAGATAAAAATAATACTATTTAAAATTAATTTTCGCATTCTCTATTTATTTAAAACTGAAAATAGATAAACGTTTCTGATTTTCCTCCAAATTGTATGATACTTATTATCAGAAAAATATAAATTCCCCATCTCAAAGGTTGAAGTTTAATAATTGATTCAATTTGTGATAAACCATGTTTTCTTTCGCGTTGAATCCATTCAAATAACATTAAACTAAAAATATAGACACTAAGCGTTGATACTTTGTGAGTAGGCATTGTAAAAATTGAATGTGAAAATAGCGATATAATATATCCGAATGCATCTTTTAACGATGTAGATCTGAAAAATATCCATCCAAGGATCACAAGAGAGAAAGTAGTCAACATTTGTGTAAACTCCTTGATAGAAGGTAAAAACTTACCTTCAGCCACTGTATTTGTGTATAACCTATTCCTGCCAAAAATAAGTAAGGGCATAAATAAAGCTGCATGAAAAGCGCCCCAAAAAATAAATGTCCAGTTAGCTCCATGCCAAAGCCCGCTCACTAAAAAAATAATAAATGTATTTCGTACAGATTGCCATTTTGTACCCCGACTTCCTCCAAGTGGGATATACAAATAATCCCTGAACCAGGTTGTGAGTGATATGTGCCAACGGCGCCAAAACTCAGCTATGTCACGTGAGAAATAAGGGAACCCGAAATTACGTAATAATTCAATACCTAAAAGCCTGGCTGTACCTAAGGCAATATCTGAATAACCCGAAAAGTCCCCATAAATCTGAAAAGCAAATAGAATTGCTCCAAGAAGCAGATTACTTGAGCTCTGAGTATGATAATTATCAAATATCGGATTTACAATTGATGCACAATTATCGGCAATAACAATCTTTTTGAATAAACCCCATAATATTTGACGTAACCCATCAACAGCTTTGGTGTAATCGAAAGTGCGTTCACGAGTTATTTGAGGTAATAAGTGCGTAGCCCGTTCAATAGGCCCGGCAACCAATAATGGAAAGAAACATACAAATACCGAATAATTAATGAAGTTACGTTCCGGTTTTATCCTGCCGTAATAAATATCAATAACATATGAAAGACCATGAAATGTATAAAAAGAAATACCCACAGGTAAAATCACCTGTAGAGTGGTTAAATTACCTTTTATCCCAAATGTAGACAATAAATCTGCAAAAGAATCAACAAAGAAATTATAGTACTTAAATATAGCCAGAAATCCAAGATTGACACACACGCTCAACCAAAACCACAGTTGTCTTTTCCTTTTATCTAGAGTATCCGACATCATCAATCCAGTAAAATAATCTAAACTGGTAGAGAATATCAATAAAATTAGAAAATGCCAATTCCAACAGCCATAAAAATAATAGCTTGAAATCAACAACAAGATATTTTGAATTTTATATTTTTTGCCAAAAGCAGTCCAATATAAAACAAAAACAATCAGGAAAAATATTGCGAATCCAATGGAATTAAATAACATATTTCTCAGCAGGATAAGTATACAAAGTCACAAAAAAATCAAGACATTAACTTGATATTTCATTTTAATTGTAATGTCATTATTGTATTTTAAACGAACTTTGTATTTTATTTTTAAAAGCTCTAATGGCTTTATAGAACTTCAGCAAGTGTAATTTATCAAAGAATAACATTCGACGTTGAATATTGGTCTTCGGCTCCCAACTAGCTGCATTATGGTGGAACGAAACAGAATATTCAGGATTGATACAAAATGCATGTCCAAAAATACCTGTAGGATAAATAATCATGTTGTTAGATAGATATTGTTTTTCATCTATATATCGGAATCCATATTTCGTTGCAATCCTGGCCACCATCGTATCGTTATTTACAATATTGCGAAAATCTCTTGCAATTTGGGCATTAGCTTCAATATTCAAGTAAAAATCAAGACATCCTTTAATAATACAATTAGCTGGAACACATCCCATAGTGGATGTCAGCATTTCCAGATTATTTATTTCTGTACCTTCAATTATTGGGAGATTTGTTTCTGGGTCTAGTAATTCTATTCCATCTTTGTAGAACTCTGGGTAAAATTCTAAGGCCGAGAAAAAATCAGCATTTAAAAATTCATCAAATCGTTTAAACACTTCTACATCTGTATCCATATATATGCCACCATATTTGTTTAATGCATAATAACGACATACATCGGATACCGGGGAGTATATTTTCTGCCCATATGTCCATTTGGAAAAGGAACACATATTCACATCAAAATTAGATTCATCCCATCGTCTTATTTCATAATCCGGCATGATTTTCTTCCAGGATTTGATGCAGGCAATCTGCGATTTAGGCATCAACCCTTTCCCAAACCAACAATAATGGATTATTTTTGGTATCATTTTACCCTATTTCTAATGTTTGATAAAAATCTAAAAGGAGCCAAGATAAATTTGCCAATCCTATATGCTTTGGAATTTCTGACTTTTTTAGCATCATAAGCCACATTATACAAGAGGTTAACTCTTTCCAATATATATGGAGGAATTTCATCAATTCCACACGAAATCGGGAAATAGCTTTTCCACTTATTGAAAAACAAATCCTGATTAAAAATAAAATAGTTCATTCCTGCTTTTACTTTGTTTTCCGACCAGAAATGTTCAATCAGTACATCCTTACATACACATACTCTATATTTAATTGCCAACACTTGCATACAGATATCCATATCATAATAATGAAATCCGGTAAATGTTTTTTCATCAAATAAGATCTCATTAAAAAGCTCCTTTCTGATGAACATACAAAAACCATCGCAAGCAACAACATCTACAATTGTCTTCTCATGAAAAAAGTCGGAATGGAAGCATTCAATGCTTTTTCCACCATCATTAGTAAGATTATATTCAGAAATGAAAGGTGATGTAAACCAATAGGTAGGAACCTTTGGCAAATAATTTGTACCCGCAAAACCAATTAATCCAATGGTCTCATCTTCGAAATGCCTTTTAATAGTCTGCCCCCAATCTTGTGTATGAAATAGAATATCCTCATGCATAAAACATAGATAAGGATATTTCGCTCGGCTTACTCCTAAATTATAGGCTTGAAAGATAGAATATTCATTTTTAGAATTATTAATGACAATCAATTCATAATCAACACCTACAGTCTCATTGATATTATTCTTCAATGATTCGTGAATATATGGCTCTCTGGAACAAATAATTATTGATATCATCCAATTTTATTACGGATTTGAGAAAATGGCTTTAAAATTAACTTTCCTAAACGATATGCTTTTGAATTCAAAATTCTTTTTATTTCATTTTGTGATTTCAAAATCTCATCATTTAATGAATTCATGTTTTCAACAAATAGTAGTCTATCATTAATTTCACTTTTTGTAAGTTCGATTCCTCGAATTAGAGGGAATGATTTATACCATTTTTTAAAAAATATCTCTTTTTGAATCGATAAATTACAATCATGAATGCCAGACGATCGGTGTTCTATAAGGATATCAAAAATAACTTGTACCTCTAATTTCAATTTATTTATCTGCATACATATATCTAAATCATAACAATGAAAACTCGTAAAGGTACTATCATCAAATCTATTTTCATTGAAAAAGTTCTTAGGTATACAAAACCATAAACCATCCACTGCTGCAACAGATATTGAATTTTCTGAATTTTTTCTATATTTGAACCAACTTTTTTTTTCAGTAATATACTTTTGTTCATTATCATAATATCCTTGTATTATAATTCCCGATCTGCATTCAGTATCCCACCACGATGCAGGACAAACAGGTAAATAATGTCCTCCCACAACACCAATTAACCCGACTTTACTATCTTTGAAATGATCAACAACAATCTGACCCCAATTGAATGTATGAAATAGAATATCTTCATGCATAAAACATAGGTAAGAGTACTGTGTTCTTTTTACACCTTCATTATAAGCTGAAAAAATAGAGTACTTATTCTTAGAATTATCAATAACAATTAATTCATATTCAATGCCTATTGTTTCTGCAATATTATCTTTTAAAGATTGTGGAATATCTTTGGTACGTGAACAAATTATTACAGATATCATTTTTTTAATATATTGTGACGAATAAAAGAAAATGGTTTTAATATAAATTTTCCAAGTCTATATGCTTTTGAATATCTCACTTTAGAAAGTTCATTTATTAAATCATTTTCTATTTGATAATTATCTTTAAAAAGCTTAAGAATATCTTCTTCCATCCTCTTCTGAAAAATAATTTTTTCTTCATTATTTTCATCCTTAAACTGTTCCAATATAAAAAAAAGCACTTTAACATTATTTGATTGCATAAGTTTCTTATTTTTACTCATGCTAATAGGATTAATTCTATAAAAAGCTAGTTCTTCATCAATATAGTCTACTATAGGAGCGTTATTGGAAATTTCAATCCAGAACAACCAATCTTCTTTAGCATATAATTGCTCATTGAACGGTATACTCTCAATTATTTCTGATTTAAATAGAGCAGAATGAATTGGAATAGAGAAATTTATATCCCAACGAAATAGAATATCATTCCTAAAATCAGAACTTATTATATTATTCCATCTATCTATTGAAGGGTGAGATATATTTCTATTAATATCAAAAAAATAAAAACTTGTTATAGATATACTTAATTTATCATTTTTATTAAATGCAGCAATTTGTTTTTCAATTTTCTGAGGTGCAATAAGATCATCAGAATCCAAGAACTGTATAAATTCGCCCTTTATTGCTTTTACACCAGCATTACGCGCTGAAGATAACCCTCCATTTTGTTTATAAAGATATTTAAAACGATTATCTTTGATACAATATTGCTTCGCTATTTCTTCTGTATTATCCGGACTACCATCATTTACAATGATACATTCCCAATTAGAGTAGCTTTGCGCCAAGATAGAGTCTAGAGCTTCAGACAGGTACTGTGCTTGATTGTAGCAAGCTACAATAATAGAAACTAAGGGATTTTGCATAATATCATAAATATAGTTTTTTCTTGTTTTTTAGAAATAAAATCAAATGAATAAGAAATCCCATTTTACCATTTTTCAAATTCATGTATTCCTTATAAATTTCTTCATGAATTCGTAAAGTTTTATTTTCTTCATCAATTTTCTTATAGGATTTTATAAAAAGGGGTAAATATGTTTTGTAGACAGATTCCCTTTCATTCTCTATATCTACACTTATTTCAGGTTGAGAACTGATACCATTTAAATCAAAAAAAGAAATAATTCTATCGAAATGATTATAAGTAGCATTTTTAACTACTAAACACTTTAGAAAAAACTCCCAATCTGATACAATCTTATTATTTTCATTATATGAACCAAACGTATTGAATAATTCTTTTTTAATAAATGTTGCAGGGTGTGGAAGAGTAGCCTCATAAAAAATAGCAAAATCTAAATCCTCTTTAAGTGGGGTTTTCCATATTTCATTATGGTTTAAAATGATATTGCCTGAAATAACATCTTCATTAAAGTTAGATTCACAAAAATCTTTTACTACATTTTTATCAACAAACCAATCTCCTGAGTTCAAAAACAATATATACTCACCTGTTGCTTTTAAAATACCCTTATTCATTGCATTAAAAATCCCATTATCCGGCTCACTGACCCAATAAGTAATTTTATCTACATATTGCTTGATTATATCAACACTACCATCTGAACTCGCACCATCGATAACAATATACTCATAATCGGTGAAAGTCTGCGAAACCACACTTTCGATGGTTTTGCGTAAACCTTCGGCATTGTTTAGATTAATCGTTATTATTGATAGTTTCATATTCCTAGAATTGTTCCTCAACCAATTTCATTGCTGCTTCAATGGCTTTATCCATATTATAATACTCCCATTCTGCAAAACGTCCTAATAAAAAGAAATTGAACGGATTAAGAACTGATTTTAATTTTGAAATTAGTTCTCTGGTATTTGAATGTTGAATCACATAACTATTTGGTTCTTGATTAAATGCTATAGGTTGTAAATTACCAGGCATTCTTTTTAACTCATCTTTCATTTCTCTTTCGGATAGAATTCCCGAAAACTCAACTGTACAAGTCAACCGATTATCTGCATTATTATTCGGGCTAAAATTTCCGGTAAAGATTATTCTATGTGATTTTGTCTTTAATTCGGGTAAATATAACCATGAGAGGTCAGAATCATCTACATAACACAATGCATTTGACGTTCCGTTACTCAACAAATTTTGAACAGTTTTGCATTCACTCAGTACATGAGCATTATCAATCTGAATAATCTCATATAACCTCCGAACATCTCCGGTAAAAATAGCTGAATCAAATATTTGTCCATTTATATCCCAACAATCATTCTTTCTAATAATAGTAGATATTTTCGAATCTATACTTATTGAAATATTTTTCGCTAATTTATTTACAATAAACGATGAGCCATTTTCTTTTGGATAAAAGAAACTACTATGTACCATTAATTTATCATCTGCCTTATAGATATTATCAATTATTATATCTTGGATATTCGGCATTGGTAGTTTTCCATCTAACCATGGCAATGGAACCTTAGACAAATCAGTATTCCATATTTTATTATTGTAGGGTTTAAAATATAAATCGTACAAAGTCTTACCAAAATTTTGGTTGAGAAAATGATCAAAATCTTCAATCTCGACATTGTTCTTCAACATATTATCAAGCAAGTCTGATATTATTTTTGATGTAATTGACTTCTCCAACTGATAAAGATAGTTCTCAATTGGATATCCAATATATTTATTATCTAACCATATTTTAGCATTTCTTTTGGCTAGAATAAATTCATCATCTTTACTAAATTGTTTCCAAAACCAGTCTTCTACCTTTTTAATTTTTGTATTAAACACATGTCCTCCAACGCGATGAAACAATACACCATCTTCGACAGTACATTTTACAAGTCCACCTATTTGATTATTTTGCTCAAACACAACAACATTATTTCCATGGCTTGTCAACAAATTAGCTACAGACAAACCGGAAATACCTGCTCCAATTATAGCAATTCTTTGATGATTCATTTGTTTATTCATTCATTTTCTCCCAATATCTAACCTCGCATAGTTCCATTAGTACATTCCGTTCCATATTTCCATGTGCAAACCAATGAATATATGCTCTTAGCTCTTCGGCTGGCAAAGATGATATATCCTTAATATATAACACCTCCTGTGATTCCCATAATACTAAATTTATAGTCAACATTCCAAAAAAAGCTTCTTCCCAATCCTTTGCATGAGCATCAGTTTTTATATTAGTTATTTTAGAGTTAATAGCCGAATTTCCCGGCACAGAGTTCGCCAAACACTGAATAATATCCATTGTCTGACGTTCAAATAAATCATCTGCTTTTTGAGAATTATTCGATTTATTTCGTAGACACCATTCTTTTATCAATAAAATTGTAAACCTATCTGTTAGCATTCCAATAGTATTGAGTCCTATTCCTTCTTTTGACACATTTGGATTATATTGCATAAGCCACAACTTTCTCAGATCTTCAACCTCTTCTACTTGTATTTCTTTAATTCTATCGTACAATAAACCAACAGCGTAGTCTAAAGGTTGTGGCGTTCTTTCAACTGGTAGTCTTCCTAACAACCCTTTAGCATAGTTAGCCAAACTTATAAAATAATCTACATTATTCATTGTTATAGTGCGCTTAAAATTTCATCAACCTGATCATATAAAGTATCTTTCTTAAGCTCATATTCAAAAATATTGCTTGTTCCTAATCCCATTTTTTCAATACTACTTCCATTAATAAAACTTCCTGAATACCATTTAAATGAGGGATATAATATTATTTTTTTTGTTTTACTACTTGATATTAAATCACAGAAACCGCTTCGAAGGCCAATAAAGTTTTCACAAAGTTCAACAAATGGAATTGCCTCATTTAGAGAGAAGTCAACACAAGTGGTATTTATAATACCTTCAAATCTTTGCTTATGCTGAGTAGTATTGACCAATACTTTATACCCTCTACCTTGTAAAACAAAAATGATTCGTTCCCAAA
>Ga0302209_10000391_pt1 | contig 20510 bp, 8 predicted proteins | sample II_Fen_E3_1_FD_194574 | JGI IMG/M metagenome (GOLD analysis project Ga0302209, IMG submission 194574) | Peat permafrost microbial communities from Stordalen Mire near Abisko, Sweden - II_Fen_E3_1 | ecosystem: Environmental > Terrestrial > Soil > Wetlands > Permafrost | place: Sweden: Abisko...
CTCCTCTTAATCGTGCTCTCTCTGTCTGCAAAAGCACAAACTTTTACAGACAGCAATCTGCCAATTGTCATTATAACGACTGACAATAATCCGGCTACCGGAAATCCGACGGACATCCCCGACAGTCCGAAAGTTTTAGGCAGCATGAAGATTATTTACCATACCGATGGATCCCGAAATTATCTGACAGATCAAAATAGCACAGCTTATTTAAACTATAACGGGAGAATCGGAATTGAATTGCGGGGTTCGTCATCGCAAACACTTCCTAAAAAGCCTTACGGCTTAACAACTTTAAAAGCAGACAATGTATCGAATAATAATGTAAGCATTTTCGGTATGCCGAAAGAAAATGACTGGGTATTAAACTCCCTGGACTTTGATTCATCCTTGATGAGGGATTTTCTGTCATACGAACTATCCAGAAATCTGGGAGACTATTCTCCACGGGAAATGTATTGCGAAGTCATCGTCAACGGTGATTATAAAGGGTTGTATATTTTCATGGAGAAGTTGAAAATAGATGCAGGCAGAATTAATATTGAGAAAATGACAACTACCGATAATACATCTCCCAATATTACTGGAGGCTACATTACAAAATGTGACAAAACCACCGGTGGTGACCCCATAGCCTGGAACTTCTATTCATATGGTGGAGCTGAGGTTGATTTCATACACGAGAGTCCAAAGCCCGAAGATATAACGACACAACAAAACGCGTACATATACAATCAATTCCTTGCCCTGAAGAACACCGCAATGGCTCAAAACAGTTCGATTACAAGTGGCTACCCCACCCTGATTGATGTACCAAGCTTTGTGGATTTTATGATAATGAATGAGTTTGCGTCCAATGTAGATGGGTATCAATACAGCACTTTCTTTCATAAAGACCGGAATGGGAAATTAAGAGCCGGACCTGTCTGGGACTTTAACCTTACTTTTGGAAACGATCTGTTTACATGGGGACTTGACCGAAGCCATACGAATGTATGGCAGTTTGACAACGGAGACAACATGGGAGCCACGTTTTGGAAAGATTTATTTAATAGCACAATATTCAAGTGCTATTTGACAAAAAGATGGATTGAGCTTACGGCAACCGGCAAGCCCCTTAATTACAACGTTGTTTCAGCCAGGATCGACCAGTTGGCATCTCTTGTATCGGAAGCCGCGGCAAGGGAACAAAACAGATGGAGTACCATCAGCGATCATACCAGTCAAATTAGCGCATTAAAGAACTGGATACAAAGCCGAACGAATTGGCTAAACACCAAATTAACAAGCGATCAGATTTGCTCAAACGTATCCCTTCCACCTCTGGTCATTTCAAAGATTAATTACAACCCGAAAGATTCAGGAACTTATGGAAGTGATAGCCTGGAATATATTGAAATAACGAATAACGGTAGCCAGACCGTGGATCTGACAGGCATTTATTTCAGCGAATTAGGTATTTCCTATCAGTTCCCGGCTAATTCAACCGTTGCTGCTAACGGAAAAATAATGCTGGCAAGCAGTTCTGGCACCTTTAAGCAATTTTACGGGTTCGCCCCTTTTGGACAGTATACCAGATCTTTGTCCAATAAATCACAGAAGTTAGTACTTGCCGATGCCTTTGGGAATATCATTGACGCCGTAGAGTATACCGATAGTGCGCCATGGCCAAAAGAGGCAGATGGTAACGGTTCGTATTTAGAATTGAAAGACCTGAATTCGGACAATAGCCTGGCCTCAAACTGGAAAGCTTCGAGTGTGGTATCAGGAGTCAATAATGTTCAGTACGATGATATGATAAAAACAGGTCCCGTTCCTGCCCGGACAAGCATTACGGTTTACGGCAATACCTTATTAATCAAATCATATGAAATAACCGATCCGTTAGGCCGTACAGCAAGAGCACAGACTCATTATTCGTCAGACAATAACACTATCGACATCGGACAGTTACCGCCTAATATTTATTTCGTAAGGTTCTATCTTAGTGACGGAACAAATGTCGTAAAAAAGATAATTAAGAATTAAATTATAACAGAATTTATTTGTTTCCTAATGATGATCTTCATGATTCGGGAACATGCGAATACAATCCGGTTAACGTACCAAAAGAACTGAACAAAGCAAATCCTTCCGGAGTTTGAAGAATCCAGCCAAAGAATGTAAAAAAGGAAATGTTGCGACGCCGAAGAGTTACAACGGCGGTTTAAACGTCCGCCAGACTACCGAACGACATAGACGGATTACCGTCCAGACATAAATACCCGTTGAAACGACGGATCGATTTATGCCGTAAGCCCTGAATAAATACGTCTTACCGAAGATTATTGAACAACGAAAATTTTCGGCAAGGTTATTCCGGAATGAGTAGTCCTGACTATAAAAAAAGACGCAATATCCTCATAAGCTACTCATTTATGATTTAGTTATATCTAAAATTTAATTTTTTGTCCGTATCTTTGTAGTCCAAATGAAGGTTGAGTATTGTAGAACAATATCAGTTAACCGAATAACTCAATCGACCAATTAACTGAATCAACCGATTAACCATTTTATAGAATGACTAACTACAAACGTACCACCGTTACCTCGGCTTTGCCATATGCCAACGGACCCGTACATATCGGGCACCTGGCGGGAGTTTATATTCCTGCAGATATATACGTGCGTTACCTGCGCCTGAAAGGTGAAGAAGTGCTGTTTATCGGCGGATCAGATGAACACGGTGTGCCTATTACTATTAAAGCTAAAAAAGAAGGCGTATCACCTCAGGATATTGTCGACCGCTACCATGGGATTATCAAAGAATCGTTCGAGGAGTTTGGTATTACCTTCGATATTTATTCCCGCACCACTTCAGCTACACACCGGGAGCTGGCTTCCGATATATTTAAAACCATTGAAGGAAAAGGCGGATTTATTGAGAAAACGAACGAACAGTATTACGACGAATCGGCACAACAATTTCTTGCCGACCGCTATATCACCGGTAAATGCCCTCATTGCGGAAACGAGAACGCCTATGGTGACCAATGTGAATCATGCGGCACTTCCCTGAACCCGACTGATTTAATAAACCCTAAATCGGCAATCAGCGGGAATGAACCCGTAATGCGCGAAACAAAACACTGGTATTTACCCCTCGACCAACATGAAGCATGGTTACGGAAGTGGATACTCGAAGACCATAAGGAATGGAAACCCAACGTATACGGTCAATGTAAAAGCTGGCTCGATATGGGCTTGCAACCACGTGCCGTAAGTCGTGACCTTGACTGGGGAATACCTGTCCCGGTAGCGGGTGCAGAAGGCAAAGTACTTTATGTATGGTTCGATGCTCCGATTGGTTATATTTCCAACACCAAAGAGCTTTGTGACAATGAACCGGAGAAATATGGCAAATGGGAGAAATGGTGGAAAGACGAAGACACACGTCTGATCCATTTTATAGGAAAAGACAATATTGTTTTCCATTGTATCGTATTCCCGGCCATGTTAAAGGCAGAAGGCAGTTTTATCTTACCGGACAATGTACCAGCCAACGAATTTCTGAATCTGGAAGGCGATAAAATATCGACTTCGCGGAACTGGGCTGTATGGTTGCATGAATACTTAGTTGATTTCCCCGAAAAACAGGACGTGTTACGGTATGTATTAACCGCCAATGCCCCCGAAACCAAAGACAATGACTTTACATGGAATGATTTTCAGGCACGTAACAACAATGAATTAGTTGCTATTTTCGGTAATTTCATCAACCGTGCCATGGTACTTACTCAAAAGTATTATGAAGGGAAAGTGCCTGATTTAGGCGAATTAACCGACTACGACAAACAAACCCTCGAAGAGTTTGTCGACGTAAAAGCAGACGTGGAAAAGCTGTTGAATAATTTCCGCTTCAGGGATGCCCAGAAAGAAGCTATGAATCTGGCACGTATTGGAAACAAATACCTGGCAGACACGGAGCCCTGGAAAGTTGCCAAGACCGACATGAACCGTGTAGATACTATCATGCATCTAAGCTTACAGATTGCAGCTAACCTTGCCATTGCCTTTGAACCATTCCTGCCGTTCACTTCTAAAAAGCTGCGGACTATGCTGGGTATGACAAGTTTCAGTTGGAAAGACTTAGGTAAAATTGATTTGCTGGTTGCAGGCTCCCAACTGGAAACACCCGAATTGCTTTTCGAAAAGATAGAAGATGAAGCTGTACAGGCACAAGTTCAGAAACTGCTGAATACAAAAATAGCGAATGAAACAGCGAACTACAAAGCTGCTCCGGTAAAAGAGAACGTAGCATTCGAAGACTTTATGAAAATGGATATTCGCGTAGGAACCATACTTGAATGCAAACGTGTACCCAAAGCAGATAAACTGTTACAATTCCGTATTGCGGATGGATTGGAAGAACGAACAATTCTTTCGGGCATTGCACAGCATTATCCAAATCCGGAAGAACTGACAGGAACACAGGTTTGCTTTATTGCAAACTTCGAACCACGTAAACTCAGGGGCATTATGAGCGAAGGAATGATACTTTCAGCCGAAGATGCTGATGGAAAACTGGTATTAATACAACCAAAAGTCCCGGTAACAGATGGTGTAGAGATAAAATAAACGACCTAATTATCAACTCAAAATAGCCTTATAAAGCGTCCAACGGATATTAATTCGCTGGACGCTTTTATTTATTTGACACATTATCCGTATATTCATTTTAGGCACATAGGGATTCCTTTAAAATTTCGAGAGTCGTTTACTTTAATTATAACAAGAAGAAAAACGAGGAAAAATAGAATTCTTTTCATTCTTCAAATGAACTTTTAAAATTTGACAATACATTGGATTCATTTTCCTAAATTCAACAAAAGAACTTCGTAACTATTGGTAAGAAAATAGTTTCAGGCGATCAATTTTTATTATATAAGACCACACTTTCTTTAATAATCAGAAAAAAAAACAGGAATAAAAATAATTACATTCTATTCCTGCTTGATAATTCTAAAAATCAGACAACATTTAAAGAATCTGTCTATTAAATCCGACAGAAACTAACTTTATAAATGCTTATAAAGATTGTACTTAAGTTTTCAAATTTCACAATTTCTTGCCCCATACAGCAGTGCCTTTATTATTAAGACCTGTAAAAATAACAGTTATTGGCCTTCCTGTTTTCTCCCAATCATGTCCTTTTTGTACAAAGACTTTATCGATATTACCATTACTCCAATTAATCTGCAACCAGGGAGCATTATACGTCCACGTGCTGCTTGCATCTCCGTTCACCGTACCATTCGTACTGACCGTTAATGTTGTGGCAACCTGCAAATCAGGTGTTGTCTGTTCAGCAGAATAACCCGGTACAATATTATATTCCAATGAAATATAGTCCCACGTTCCGGCAATACTGTCTGTTGAAACGGTGGCATTACCTTCCCAGGCATAACGTTCCGGTGATGCAACAGGCCATCCATCCGAAGTCCAGAACAGTTTACGAACATGCAAATCCATATAATAGCTATTTACAGCAGGACGAGCCTGATGTGCAATAAAGTATTGACCATTGCCATTATCAAAGACACTTACATGAGAAGTACCCTGCCATCCTCCATGACCGGTAAACTGATACGGGGCAATAATCATTGGACCATGATCAACACTGGTATTCGCATCTACACCATTATAGTCATAATAAGGTCCTTCAGGATTATCTGCTCTGCACACGCGCGTATTATATTTCGTTTGCAACCAATCATAAGCAATAAAAAGATAATACTTTTTCTGATCAGAATTATAAATAACTTCCGAACCTTCTATATTTCCGTTATATGCTCCATTTGTAAATCCTCTGTTTGCAATCCGAACGCCTTTATCTCCACTGGTAGCTGCAAGCCCTGTAGTTGGATCAAGTTTAAGAATATAAATACCGTCCCAGGCAGAACCATAATACATATACTGATCACCTGCCTGCGTAGTAATCACAGTCGGATCGATGGCGTTTGTTTGTTTTAAACCATCATTAGCCGATGTAACAACTAAACCTTGCTCAGTCCAGGGTCCGGTAGGAGTAGACGATGTTGCCAGACCAATTACACTTAACCGGGCGACTGCAGAAGATAAGGAATAATATAACCGATAAACATCCCCGACTTTCATTACATAGGGAGCCCATAATGCATTGTAAGGCGTCCCTCCCATTTGTTTGATATAGGCTGCACCCTTTGCCGGAAGAGTATCAAAGACCCAACCGACAAAACTCCAGTTTACCAAATCCTTAGATTTTCTGATTTGAATGCCTGAGCGCACAGTAATACCATATCCGGCATCTGTACTGTAACAATAATAATAGTCCCCGAATTTCTTTATCGACGGATCATGAACATTATAAGATCCCCACTTAGAATAATAATTGAAAGGAGCCACATCAGCATAAGTATCCTCAATAGTATTAATATCAAAAGTGGTTACCACCGTTTTAGTCGTATCCGTAGTGATCGGTTTGTCAGGTGTAACATCAGAATTTTTCGAACACGAAAAGACAGACAACGATGTAACAAACAAAAAAATGAATTTAAAATCTTTAGACATACATATTTTTTACAAAGAAACAAATGAGGTACAAATTAGTTGTATTAACATGCCCTTGTATTAAATACAAGGGCATGAAAAACTGAAAAGATTAATCCGCTGAATTTGGAGTAAGATTTGGATTATCGTCAAGTTCAAGTTGAGGAACAGGGAGATATTCATGACCAGTAGTCCATGTACTAAATTCTGGATCATGAGTTTTAAGCGTGGTTAATTTCGTACTGTCATATAACCAGCCCCATCGCATAATATCGTAAAAACGTACCCCTTCAATACCCAGTTCCAACGCCCGTTCATGCGCTATCTGATCTCTCATTGCCGATTGACTCAACCCAGGTTGTGTAGTTGCCAGATCCGGCAGATTTGCACGATCTCTCACTAGTTGGATATAATGATAGACATCAGAAGTAGGTCCGCCTATTTCGTTTAATGCTTCGGCATAAAGAAGAAGAATTTCAGAATAACGCATAATCCGATAATTAATACCTGAATTATCCCTCACTCCATCCCCTTCCGATGTATAACCTTTAATACGTGCATACGTGTATTTTGCAATATAAATCTTCTTATTAGTTTTATCAAGTTTGTTTGTCGAATAAGGTTTTACACCAAAAATTGTATTCGATCGTCCATCTGTAGCGGGATAGGTATCGTATTCACTTTCATACGAAACAATAGTCCAATAAAGTCGGGGATCTAATTTCCCATCTTTACATCTTTCTTGCTTAAATTCACTATAAAGCCATTGCGTCGGATGAAAATCTTCCCAAGCGCCGAATGCTACCGTTCCATATGGATAGTCAAGTGATGAAGCTTGTTTCCAAGATGATGAAGGATCGCCTGTCCAGTTTTCCGTAGTCCCAACCCCGCTTAAAAACTGTACTTCAAATAAAGATTCGGAATTATTCTCATTCGACATAGTAAAATTATCTCCATAATTTGCCACTAAACTATATTGTTTTGAATCAATAACAGCTTTAAGTTGTGTCGCAGCAGCAGACCATTTTTGTTCTATCATATAAAGCTTCCCGAGTAATCCCGTAGCAGCTCCCCAGGTAGCTCTTCCTTTTTGTTCTTTATCGGCTCCGGTTACATTATCATAACTCATAGGCAACATGGACTGGGCTTTTAATAAATCAGATTCAATAGCTGCAAATGTTTCGGCACGTGTAGCCGAGTGAGGATAATAATCTGACTGGTCCAAAGGTTTGGAAAGAACTAATGGAACCAATTCATAGTTTTGCAACAACTCATAATAGGCAAATGCGCGAAGATAATACGCCTGACCCAATAATCTGTTTTTATAGTCCGTACTTGAATAAGTAACATTCGGTGAATTATAAAATACCAAATTTGCTTTTGCTATCATTTGGTACAAATCCCTCCACGGCCATTGTAAAACATCATAATCTGCATGAACGGTAAAATTGCCTGTTAACGGATAGATTGTCCATGGAGAAGCTGAATTAACATCGTCACCCCTGACATCTTTTAAAGCAGGCAGTGTCCGCATATAGGTTCCATCCAAAATAAGACGATTGTATATAGCAGTCACCCCTTCGGAAATCTCACTCTCAGTTTTCCAAAAATCAGCTGAAGTTTGTAAATTTGGATTGGAAACCTCCAAATTGCTATCGCAGGAAGCTAGCAGCAGCGTGAAAAATATTGCTGCCATTATATATTTTAAGTGTTTCATTTTTCTATTTTTTTAAGATTATTTTAAGCTCAACTTGATACCTAGCATGACTGTTCTGGGAGTTGGGTATGAGCCGCTATTGTAGCCGGGACTCCAAACAGAAGCAGTACTATAATCAGGATTATAACCTTTATAACTTGTAAAAGTGTAAACATTTTGACAAGTTGCATAAATCCGTATAGACGAAAATGCTTGTTGGATGAACTTCTTAGACAAAGTATATCCTACGGTAATATTTGATATCTTCAGATAAGCTCCGTTTTGTAACCAACCAGGACGATTTGAATCTCTATCGTTTCCATTCTGATCCGTATATGCAACTCTCGGGATATTCGTATTCGTATTGGTTGGAGTCCAACTGTTCAAGATATCTGTATCCCAGTTAAGACCGCCGGAAGTGTGCATTAATTCGCGATAGATAGCGTCATCCACTAAAAATTTAGTAACCCCTGTAGCCATCAATGTAAAGTCAAAATCTTTATAGCTGGCGTTAAACGTAAATCCATAATTGAAATGAGGAATACCACTGCCTAAATCAGTACGGTCTGCAGCTGTGATTTTACCATCACCGTTCAAATCTTTAAATTTAATATCGCCGGGTGCAGCTGCAGTCTGATATACTGAACCTAAACCATTTTTGGTAGCTGCAGTGGCATTAACAGCATCTATTTCACTTTGAGATTGGAAAATTCCATCGTATACATATCCATACAAACGACCAACTTCACCACCCTCTTTGGTAATAGATCCCGTACCATAAATTGGCTGACCGTTATTTCCAAGGCTGATTACTTTATTAGTCAACGTAGAGGCATTGGCAGTAATGTCGAACTTGAACGGATTCTTATGATTATGATAGGTTGCCGTAAATTCAAATCCTGAGTTTTCAACAACTCCTGCATTTACAGTTGGGGAAGTATTTATTGATCCGACAGAATAAGGAATTGTCACTCCAACTAATAGATCCGAACTTCTTGAATTGTAATACTCAGCAGTAAAATCAAAAGCATGATTAAGGAAACTTGCATCAAGACCTATATTAGCAATCCGTTTTGTTTCCCACTTAATTTTAGTATCCACCACTGATGATTCGCTACCTCCATATGTTACCTGACTAAGACCTTGTTTGCTGAAATTATACACATAGTTACGGTTTACAGACTGAAGATATTGGTAATCACCGATATTTTCATTTCCAAGTTCACCCCAACTACCTCTAAGTTTTAATTCGGAAATAGTATTCGCATCTACCGTGAAAAATTTCTCGTTATTAATTTTCCATCCGAAACCTACTGAAGGAAAATAACCAAACCTGTTACTTGGCCCAAAACGGGAAGAACCATCTCTTCTCATCGTTCCTGTCAATAAATAACGGTTATCATAATCATAATTTACTCGTCCTAGGTAGGAAGCCAAATAGTGCTCTGTATCATAGCTTGAACTCGTAGTCGTTTGTCCGTTCGCTATTTCAATGTAATATGGCGTCGTAAACCCTTCTGCATGAGCGGTCAATGTATTGTAACTATCAGCCTGATATGTTTGTCCAATCAGGGCTTCAACCTTATGTTTCCCAAATTGCCCTGTATAATTCAGGGTATTTTCCACTAAAGCTGTTTTATAATTTCTGTAACCTTCATCTAATTTCGCAACAGTATTGGTATAAAAGGCCGTTAGTGAAAATGCAGGAACCCAGTTTAAATCTTTACAAAGTGTTTTATCCCACGATACATTCAATTTGTATTTTAATGTTTGATTCTTTTTAAATCCCAATAATTTACCTAAATCAGCGTCCATGTAACCGTTTGCCGTCATACGATCAACGGATGTACTTTGTTTAAGGATATTATTCATTGCGACAATATTCAATGAATACATTTCTCCCTGCGTATCTACATTGTAACTACCATAACCGGTTGATGTAGAACTATCATATACTTTCTGCGTGGGAATCGAAGCTAACAAGGTATTAATAATAGGCGGATTTGAACCGGAGAAACTCGACTGGCTTGTTGAATTCAATCCATTTTGATCGGAACGGGTATAGCCTACCGTTGTGCCGAATTTAAAAATACCTGTTTCAAAAGTATTGGATGCGCGCACTGTATAGCGTTGATAATCCGGTCCTACTCCGACTAAAGTACCTTTTGAATTATAATAATCCAATGAAACATTATAGGTATCATACTGTCCACCTCCTGAAAAGTTTATATTATGATCCTGACGTATACCTGTCTTTAGAGCTGATTTTTGCCAGTTGGTACTTACATCGCTTATATAATCCGAAGATGTTGGATCATTAGCAGACCAGACAGCTAATCCATCATTCAAACGGCTACGGTTATTTATGGTCTGGTAATCGGCTCTGCCTAAAACGGGAATAGTTTTTGCAACATTATCAACGCCAAAATAGCCGGAATAATCCACCTGTAAGGGAGTGGCTTCCTTCCCTTTTTTCGTTGTTATGATTATAACCCCGTTAGCGGCACGTGAGCCATAAATAGCACAAGCAGAAGCATCCTTTAATACTTGCATGGATTCAATGTCATTGGGCGAAAAGTCGCGGGCACTTGTTCCTACCGGAACTCCATCGATAACATATAATGGTGAAGAATCACCGAATGTGCTAAATCCGCGTATTCTAATGGTTGGGTCTGCACCGGGTTGTCCATCGGTTGTAACATTTACACCTGCGACTTGTCCTTGCAACATAGTTCCGATATTACTTTGAGATTGTTTTTTCATATTGCTCACACCAACGACAGCAACAGATCCTGTAATATCCGATTTTTTTTGTGTTCCATAACCTACGACCACCACTTCATCAACATTAATGGCCTTTTCGATAAGTGTAACATTTATAATTTTATTCGTGCCGATTGCAACAACCTGCGATTCAAGTCCAATAAATGAAAATGTAAGCATCTTAGCATTTTCAGGCAATTCCAATGAATAATTACCATCTAAATCTGTAATAGTTCCTACAGTAGATCCGTTTACTTTAATCGAAACTCCCGTAAGGGAAGATCCGCTGGTATCAATTACTTTACCTTTAATCGTTCTTGTACTTTGCGAATAACCTAAAACAGCAAAAAAGCTGTTTAGCAGAAGGACTAATACCAAGCTAATTAATCGCATTGTTCTGGTGTGTTTTTTTAATGTCTGGGCATAAATAGCTCCATTTTTTAATGTCTTGTACATGCTTTTTATTTTTTGTGAATTCTCATATAAATAAATTTAGAATAGATGTTAATGGAAATGACGTGTCATAATCTAAGGGAAATTGTATGTTCTCATAAAATTATAATTTAATGGATTGATTTATATTTCATGGTTTTTATAAGCGCTTTTTTATTTCTTAAATGAGTATTAAATTTGTACGTTTTACAATTGCAAATATATAGATAGTAGTTTGCGCCTTCGTAAACATATGTTTTTTTGTAGTGGACAATTGTATATAGAGCGAAAAAAGACAGGAACAAATCAATATCTCCACATTAAAAAGGCATTTATGGTCTACAGAAACTTTACATTTTCATTTAGTTTAAAGTTGCTCCGCCCTGCATTCCTCATTTTATCTAAACATTTATAGGACAAAACAACTTATACTGTGATTTCTGAGCAGACATGATCTTTTTTCAACAGTTCACGATTACCTTTGAATTAAAATTTTATTTTATATACATTGAATGATTTAGGAGCTAATTCGGCCTCAAAGGTATTGCCTGAGACGTTGATTACAGACGTAACCGGCATTACTGCATCCGGCTGATCGAGACTGTTCTCCACATCCATATTCTCTGATTTCAAAATAGTATGTATTCCTGTACGATTCGCTTTTTGTAATCCGTTAAATGAATAGACGACTTTTTGAACGGCATCGGAAGTATTAACGATCTTCAGGATAATTTCTTTTTTGTTCTTATCCAAAGCAGACGAAGCGTAAATTCCATCTTTCCCCTCCAATGGTAATTTATTCTCAACAGTGGTCAGCACATTGGTACCTACATTCATTCCATAGAGTTGTTGTACGTAATAATTTACAGAACGTACACTTCGTAAGTTATCGAACCAAATCAAATCAGGACGCCATTGCCAACCCTGTACATGTGAAAAAAGAGGTGCGTATGTACATTGATAAACCACATCGGCATTGCGTTCGAAACCAGTCATAAAGGCTGCTTCACAAAGTGCCGATTCAAAGTTGTTTTTACGGTTTTTCGGGTGACAGGCATATTCTCCTGCAAAAACTTTCGGACCTTTGCGATCGTAATTATCGTAACGGTTTGCATTAGCCAGAAACCATTGCGGATCTTTATAGTAATGTTCGTCCACAAGATCTGCTTTCAGCCGTTTCATTTCTTTCCATCCGAATTCAAAATCTTTACCATCCGGACTCGGTCCGGCAGTTCCGATAATCTTAAAGTTGGGATATTTGGCATGTATCGCTTTCATAAATGGCTCAAGACGTTCCGGATAAAGAGTTCCCCATTGCTCGTTTCCTATTGCCATCATTTTCAAATTGAATGAAGCAGAATGACCCATATCGGCACGTATCTTTCCCCATTTAGTCGTCACATCACCATTGGCAAATTCAATTAAATCCAAAGCATCCTGAATATATGGATCCAAATTATTTACAGCCACATGCGCCTTTATATCCTGATTCTGAAACTGGCAGGCAAGACCGCAACTAACTACAGGAAGTGGCTCTGCTCCTATTTCTTCCGACAATTGAAACAGCTCATAAAATCCCATTCCATACGATTGAAAATAATCAGGGAAAAAGCGATTCGGGAAAGTATATTCCCAACGATTTTCGTTTAATTTTCTATTTTCTACTGGACCTACAGAATTTTTCCACTGGTAACGTGTATGTAAATCGGTTCCTTCCACGATACAACCACCGGGGAAACGGAATACTCCGGGGTGTAAATCATACAATGCCTGTGCCAGGTCCTTTCTTAAACCGTTTTCATGTCCCTTCCATGTATCAACAGGAAAAAGCGAAACGTGATCCATATCGACAGCATTCTTTGAGGTAAGGAAAATTCGTAACCGGGCTTTTATCTCTGTTCTGGTAGCTTTCAAAACCACTTCGTATTTCTTCCATCCTTTTGAATCAATATTCAAATCTTCAGTTGTAAAAACAGTGCTCTCCGGATCTATTAATTCAATACGAATACTACTGTTGCCTGATTCAGGTAACCTTGCCCAAACTGAAAAACGATAGGCTGCATTCTCCTTAACGCTGACTCCGAAGAATCCTTCATTATCCATTCCTGTATGCTTCTCATCATGGTCGGGATAGGACATACGGACATAATGTGGATTATTTGGAAATGCCGGGTCATCAGTACGGACTTCCACTTTACCAAAAGTGGTCCAACCCAGCAGGCTCTGTGGATACTCAAACGACCTGTTTTTGATTAACTCCGCATACAATCCTCCATCTGCTCCATAGTTTATATCTTCGAAGAAAATTCCATACATGGTTTTCTGAATAGGAGAACCTACCCGCTTGAAATCAACCTGAATATTGTGTGATTGTGCAAAAATAAGTTGTGTACTCAAGACGACCGAGAATACCAACACAGTAAACATTTTCGTTTTTTTCATAAAAGAATGATTTTTTGATTGCGCAAAGTAAATTAAATTTGATTCGTTAAAGGTGGACGAAAATTACTTTTTAGTGGAAAAATGGACATAATACATAAAATTCAATCTATCCAAACAAGAGTTTAATCAGTTCAGATGACTGAATTTTAATAAATTACGAGAATGTAGTTGCTTTTTTAATTCTTTCAACAATAACCGAGAGATTAGTCTTTTGTATCATCAAAAAATGAACTGGGCTGTATTCCGAAGTGTTTTGTAAAGCAGCGTGTAAAATATTTAGGATCATTGAAACCTACTTCGTAAGCTATTTCTGAAATATTAAGCGAATGATTTACCCTGTTTTTGATAATTAATTCGCGTGCTATATTGAGCCTGTAAGTACGAATAAAACGGCTGGCAGATTGTCCTGCTAAATTTTTTAGCTTTTTGTGGAGTAAACTCCTGCTTATTCCCATAGCATCCATAAACTCTGTCACGTCAAAATCAGGATTGGTATAATTTTCTTTTAATATCTTCAACGATTTATCAATGAATTTTTTGTCTAATGAGTCTTCATTAATATTGAGAGCATCGGTATTCATACTCTCAGTAAAACGTAATTGAACCTTATTGCGTTTTTCATTCAGATTCAAGATAATTGCTTTCAGTAGATCCTCATCGAACGGCTTCACGACGAAAGCATCTGCACCTAATTGATAACTTTCAATTTGTGTATCGGTCGATGATTTTGCAGTAAGTAATATCACAGGTATATGCGATGTGGCAAAACTGGTTTTAACCCGTTTACAAAACTCCATACCATCCATTTCAGGCATCATAATATCGCTTATGATCAGATCGGGTTGATACCGGTTTGTTACTTCCAGGCCGACCACTCCGTTTGGAGCTTCAATTACACTGTATTCTGTATTCAATATAGAGCGAATATATTGCCGCATATCACTGTTATCCTCCACGATTAGCAATAGAGGTTTTCCTTTTAAAATAATTTCTTCCGTTTCCAGATCGTTATTCTTACACTGGTTGGCAATAATCATTTCCATCGTATTCTCTGTCGCTGAAATAATAGTGGATCCTCGACGCTCAATAGGAATAATAAAACGAAAGCATGAACCTCCTGTATTTTGGTTTCTGGCATCTATTTTTCCATTGTGAAGGTCAATAATATGTTTGCATAAAAATAATCCTATTCCTGTCCCACTTTGTCCGTAACCGGAATAAGCCTGATTCTGTTTCGATTGATAGAAGCGATCGAATATTTTATCCAGATCGCTTTCAGGGATTCCTTTTCCCGTATCTTTTACAGCTACATAAAGCCGTTCCTTCTGATCCGATTTATCAAAATAAGTACTGGCTACTACGGTTATCTTGCCATTGTCGGGAGTAAACTTAATGGCATTCGACAATAAATTTCCCATTACCTTTTGCATATTATCCCGGTCAAAAAGAAATTCAGGAGGATTAATCCTGTATTGTTTTTGAAATACAATTCCCCGGTCTTTTACCAACTCCTCAAACGGTAGAATCAGATTATCCAAGAACTCTATAAAATTCTGTTGTGTCTTTACCAGTTCCATTTTACCCGAATCAACTTTTCTGAAATCCATTAGTTGATTAACGAGCGAAAGCAACAACCGTGAATTTCGTTGGACGATGTTCAATTGCTCAAGTACTTTTGGATTGACGCTTAGCTTCAGAGCCCGTTCTACAGGTCCCATAATTAAGGTTATCGGAGTCCTGAACTCGTGTGTGATATTTGTGAAAAATGATATTTTATCAATATTTGCTTCCTGAACTTTCTCCGAGAGAGCGATCAGTTGCTCTTTTTGGAGTGTTATTTTTTCATTCTGCTGAGTTAATATATCATTCTGACGGGACACTTCGTCTTGATGTTCAATCAGCTTTTCCATATTCGATTGGAGCTGCACGGCTTGTTCTTCCAGTTTTTTCTTCTGTTGCTCAATCTCGTAGGTACGCTCGTCTACTAATTGTTTTAATTGAATTTTCTGCTTTTTCAGTAACTCAATTCTATGTACCGAATAGCTGTAAATGCAATAGACAATAGCACCGATCAAAAGAAGAATAAACCACCATGTTTTATAAAATGGAGGAATAACCTTTATTTTAAGCAGTGTAGTCTGGTCGGACCATGTTCCATCAGGATTCGTACATTTTATTTCAAGCTCGTAATTGCCGTTTTCAATATTCGTAAAGTTAGCAAATCTTCTATCGGAAGTTACTTCGGTCCAGTTATTATCAAACCCCTTCAGCCTGTATTCATATTTTATTTTATCTGACTGGTTATAACTAAGGGCTGAATATTCAACACTGAATGTCTTATCCGATTCAAGCAGCTTTATTCCGATAAGCTTAGTACCTTCAAATTCCAGATATTGTCTTGACTTCTTTCTATTGGTCATAAAAACGTCTTCATTCAGCACCTTAATCCGTGTTATTGAAACAACATTTTTCGTATTTACAGGTGTCGATTTCAGGGGATCGAAAACCGTTACTCCTGCTACGCTTCCAAAATACATTTTCCCATCCCGTCCTTTACAGTAGGCATTCCAATAAAACTGATTTGATTTTAGTCCATCCGTTTTGGTATAGCTACGAATACTGTTTTTATTCGAATTAAAAGCACATAATCCTTTGTCGGTACTTAGCCATATGGTTCCGGTTTCATCTTCCATCATCCCATAAATCACGTTGTCCAGTAAACCAGTACGTTCATTATAATTTACAAACTTCAGGTTGCCTGATTTTTCGTTCAACGTGTAAAGACCGTTTCCGTTACTGCCAAACCACAAGTGGTGCTCCTTCGTTTCTAAAATACAATTTATTTTTTCTACCACCTGTTTCGATGGATCGGTAAGCAAATACTTATAATGGCAGTATTTTATCCTGTTCTTGCTCAGATTTGTTTCATTCAGATAGATGCAAAAGAGACCGAAACCTGTACCGATCCATAATCGTTGCTTAGAGTCGATATACATTCCGGTTATAAAGCGAATACGTTTTTCTAAGGGCAAATAATTCAGGATATGTTTGAATCGGCCTGTGTTCAAATCAAGAAAATCCAGTCCTTCCCTTGTTCCAACCCACAATCCTTTATTCTTAATATCAGGAGCTAAAGCCGCAACGAAATTGTTATTAATGGAATTAGCGATCGGTATATATATGTATTGCTCAAAAACAGGCTTATATTTGTCTTTATATTTTAACTTATTAATGCCGTTTCCCCAGGTACCGATCCAGTAATTATGATTATAATCCTGACAGATACAAGAAACCGTATTATGACTTAATGAATTTTTATTTCCTATCTGACTGTAAGCATGGCTAAAAAAGCTGCTTTCCCCCTTTCGGATATTCAGTCCTCCTTCCACAGTTCCAACAAAAAGATCTCCATCAGGATCTTCATAAATGGCATTTACAGGATTCTTGGATAAGCTGCCGGAATTTCCCGGGATATTGCCGATATTGGTAAACAGACTTTGGTCTGGAGTCAAAAGATTGATCCCTCCTTTGTCAGTTCCTATCCATATCCGGTTGTTTTCCAACAAAAGACAACTAATAAAATTGTTATTCAAGGCCTGACCATTGGCATTTGGTTCTGTTGTAATTTGAGCGAATGCATCGGTATGATAATCGTATATATTGAGCCCTATCAACGTACCGACCAGTAACTGGCCTTCTTTCGCCTTTTTGATGTCGGTAATATAACCGGAAGAAAGGGATGTCGGAAGAAAGGGATTTGACACATATCTCGTAAGGTTTTCCGATGCTGGTTCGTACTTATACAGACCGATACTTGTTCCAATCCAGATCAAGCCATTGTCATAAAACATCACATTAACTATTCCCGGGAAATGCCTTAATTTTTCATCACTGTTTACCCGTTGATATTTTCCGTTATTTCCTTTTATCATCCGGAATACTTCATTATCATGACCGACATACAGGTTGCCATTATAATGTAAAACCGATGTTATAGCTGTAGAGCTATGATAGACTTCCTCGGCCTGAACTTCACTCCCTTCAAAATGAATTTTTGCCAAACCAAAGGCATAACAGATCCAAAGATTTCCCTGTTCATCCTTATCTATAAAACCAATCTGGCGATTTATAAAATTAAACTTCGAACCGACTAATTTGCTGGCTGAAGAAATCTCCCCCGTCTTACAGTTCAGAAAATAAAGGCCATTCTCTGTCCCAATCCAAAGATTATTATTGGGATCCTCTTCTACACAACGTACATTATCGCTTTGAAGAAGATTATCAGGATTCTTGCTGTTAAAATGAACAAATTCATACCCATCGTAACGATCCAGTCCGTTACTTGTCGAAAACCACATAAAGCCTCGGGAATCGCGAAAGATATGATCCACCTGATTACGGGATAAACCATTGTCACCTGTCAGATAACTTATTTTATACGAGATGGTCCATCCCGATTCCAGGCAAAAGAGAATAGCTACAATAAGTAAAATTGATTTTTTCATTCGGGCACATAAATAGTCTACTACGAAAATACCTATAATATTTTGTTCGGAAGAGGATAAATGTGTATTCCAAGAGGATTATTTCATATTCGGAAATTCGGACACCTTGTCCCTACTGAATGTCAGGCTATAAGTTTAATCTAAAGCAAAAAGATAACTACAGAAAAATAACTAACAGCTCCCCACTAAATGAAGAATAGCAGACATAAATTAAAAAACAAATTATCACAAATTAGTGCTGTTGCATTAATAATTTACTTAAAAATCGGACTTTAGTTGTTCTTTGACATTTTGATTTAATTGACGTTGTTCGCATAATAACTCACGTATGGGTGTTTTGTCTAATGCAGAAATACCAAGTATTTGCATTATCTCATAAACTGAGTAATTGCTTTTGAGTTCATACTTGATGTATGCAACTGTTAAGTATGTGCAAATAGCCATCCAAAGGTGCGTTTTTACTGCATTCACAGAGTATCCCCATAGTTTTTTAACAACAAGGTTTTGTTTTATCCATTTGAAAAACACTTCGATTTGCCAACGATTTTTATACAAGTTGGCAATTTCCAAAGCTGATACTTCAAAATTATTGGTCAGGAAAACAAGTAATTCATCGTTTTGATTGTCGTAATACTCAACCAAACGTAGTTTTTCGGGATAAAGGCCTTTTGATTTTTGGATGGTTAACAGCACTGTTCTATCTGTTCTTAACCCAGTAGTTTGATCAATATTGAAATTTTGCTCAACAACTTCATACTTCATAGGTTTTTTAGCTCTTGTTACAAAGAAAGCATCTGCTTGATTTATACGGTATAATGCTTCAAAGTCAACATATGCTTTATCCATTAAATAAATAGCATTTCTTTCAGGAACAATTTCGTCCATAGCATTGCTATCGTGATACTTCCCGTCAGTTATAAGTATAAATTCGGGTATGCTGCCCCTTAAGTTGAGCAAAGTGTGCATTTTCACAGCTCCACGCGAATACTTACCTTCTGCCCAAGTGCAAAGGTTGATACTGACCGAAATAGTGGTTGAGTCCAATGCATATACTTCATTATCAAGATCAAGATTGGGGATGGAACAGCTTGCATACAATGGACGAACCTTCGAAATTAAATAATAACCGAAATCGGCAAATATTCGCCAGTCGCGGTTTTCATTGGCTCTTGAGAACGTAGAAACTACGACATTTTGTTTAATACCCAAGTGATATAGTTTTGCTTTGTGAGCCTTTAAGCACAAACAAATACTATGCAGTGAATTTAACGAGGTCAATTGTCCGAAGAACAGTTGAACAAACTGATTCCAACAATTCAAATCACGCACACGATAATTGCCAAAGTAGCGTTTTACGCATTTATTGAATTCATATTGATCAACAAAATCTAAAACCTGTGAGAATACATATTTACCCGAATGCATAATTTTTTCGAGTAAATGTACGTCAATTCAATTCAAATCAAAAAATCAAAGAGCGAATATATATATCTGTATTACAGTAGAATACAGACGTATGTTAAAAGTTAACGCAATACCACTAAAAGGAAATGATAAATTAATAGTAGCCTTAAACTCACTATTGGCAGATGAACTTACTGTTATAAACCAATATATGGTACAATCTGAAATGTGTGCAAACTGGGGTTATGGCAAGCTTCATCAGGCAATCCGTAAACAGGCAACGGATGAAATGCTTCATGCTGAGTGGCTCATTGAGCGAATTATTTTTTTAGATGAATCACCAACTGTATCCAAACTTAATGCAATGAAGATTGGTAAAACTGTATCAGAAATAATTAGTAACGACAATGATGCAGAACTTAATGTTGTCAGAGATTATAATGATGCAATCAAACTCGCCCACGAAGTTGATGATCAGTAAGCATCCCAAATATGCCGTGTATAGAGCGCAAAAAAAAACGGACTTAGAGTAAATGTAATTCTCTAAGTTCGTTTTTTTTGTTCAGTTTTTTATGGGAGTAGGACTTCCCAATTAATAGGAGTTTCGAGTGAAGGTATTTTCTCGAGAGTGGCTGTAAGCCATTTTCCAGGTTCAACACCTGCTTGCAGACAACTTCCAAGCAGGGTGTAGAATATACAGT
>Ga0302209_10000400_pt1 | contig 20246 bp, 21 predicted proteins | sample II_Fen_E3_1_FD_194574 | JGI IMG/M metagenome (GOLD analysis project Ga0302209, IMG submission 194574) | Peat permafrost microbial communities from Stordalen Mire near Abisko, Sweden - II_Fen_E3_1 | ecosystem: Environmental > Terrestrial > Soil > Wetlands > Permafrost | place: Sweden: Abisko...
CTTATATCCGTGTAGAAAGTCACTTCCTTTGCTGAAGTCAAATAAACATCCGGATTTATTTGCGGTGAGATTCTCCAGGTTCCCTTTTTTAAATTCTCTCCGTCTTTTATGTCAACCGTTGTAGAGTTCGCCATAATAACAGGAAGTTTGGTTTGAGCAATCGATAATTGAACCATGCCTGTTAGCAATAGCAGTAATCCTAATTTAATTCGTTTCATTTTTTTATATTGTTGTATTTTTATTTTCCGAACAGGACATAGAACGACTAAAGGCTATTGGCTTGTCTTTAGTCAGACAAAGTGCATGCGTAAATCAATACCTGCCAATTGTCTGAACCACGATTAAGCTGATTAAATGATTCAGCAGATTTCAGAGTATCTGTCTTTATCTGATGAATCTGCTTCATCCAGGTTCAGACAATTACCTTTGGCCATCCGAAGAGAATGCTGAACACAATACCTACCAACTATCTGAACCACGATTGCAGCAGATTAAATGATTCAGCAGATTTCAAAGTATCTGTCTTTATCTGATTAATCAGCTTCATCTAGGTTCAGATAATTACCTTTGGCCATCCGAAGAGAATGCTGAACACAATACCTACCAACTATCTGAACCACGATTGCAGCTGATTAAATGATTCAGCTGATTTCAAAGTATCTGTCTTTATCTGATGAATCTGCTTCATCCGGGTTCAGACGATTACCTTTGGCCATCCGAAGAGAATGCTGAACACAATACCTGCCAATTGTCTGAACCACGATTATATCAGATTAAATGATTCAGCAGATTTCAGAATATCTGTTTTTATCTGATTAATCAGCTTCATCTAGGTTCAGATAATTACCCACAAAGTGAATGAAGAAATTCTGTCATAAATGGTGAGATAGTCAGTTTTTTTAGTCAGAAAACATCATAAATATTAGGCTATGTCATTGAATATACTTGGACAAAATTGTTCAATTTAAATTAAAATAGATTATTCTCCTTTAATTCTTGCATCATTTTTTTTGCATGTTCGTTATACGGATTTATTTCAAACACTTTGTTAATGCACTTAATGGTTGTAGAATAATTTTGAAGCATATATTCTACAACCATTTTGTGTACCCATGCTTCTTCATCGTATGGTTTTAATTCAACTACTTTACTCATACATTGTGATGCTTCAGAGAAGTTCTGCAAATGAGTTAGTGCTAATCCTTTATTGTACCATGCGTCTGATATATGACTATTTGAATTTTGTACTAAAACTTCGTCAAAATAGCTAATTGAGTCTGCTATTAATCTTTTGTTTTCTAACCGAATACCTTTGTCCATTGAAGCAACAGCTTTTATATAAAGTGCATTTGTTTCATGTTTATCATTCATCAAAACATTATTTGCATATTTAATTGCATCAGTATAATTCTCAGAATCAAATGCGTTTTTTGCACTTTGTAAGTTATTTTGACTATTTATATTTTCTCTGTACTGGCTTATTAATTCAGGGGGAGGTCCTTGAGCTATTTGTTTATCCAATTCTTTATGGAATTCTTTCATATCTTTTCTTGACTCTCGATCTTCTTTATTAGACGTAAATATCATAGTCAGTACAAATGCAATTATTATTACCACTACTATACTCATAATTTAAAGATTTAAAGATTAATATAATAGTTATTGATTTGAGAGCATTAAAAGGTTCTCTCTTTCCTTTTTGTCAAAATAGTCATATCCATTTTCACATAACAATAAACGTGTATTTTCCACGTACATATAAAGCAAAAAGTTTTTTGATTTGTTGTCAATATCTTTTATTTTAATATCTTGTACACCGCGTTGAAGCTCTCCAATTATCATTACTTCCATATCAAAATATCCATCCTTAGACATTTGATTAGCCAAAGCGCCATTTTTACTAATCATGTTTTTCATACTTTCTTTCAATACTGACATTTGAGTTTTCAAACTAGGATTAATTTCTAATTGTGACTCTACTAAATTAAAAAGTGTTTCAATTTCGTTACTCATAAAGATGAATTTTAATTGTTATTGATTATGTTCAAATTTCATTTTAGATTTTCTCAAAGCTCTATTTTTTCATTTCTGCTATAACCGCTGACACTCCACTATCAACACCTATTTACTCATATATCCATTTTAGATAGTATTTTATCAAAACATAGACATTTAGTATGCCTACTCATATGGTGGATTACTGATTGTTTTTCTGTAATCCACCATATGCTCATTATATATAATAAAGCTCCACTCTGTTAATTAGTCCCGCTGGCAATCGGAATGCAATTCCAACTCCTCTATTCTTTGCAGTTGCAATCCTTCACCTATATTTCCGTCCAAAAGTACGAACTCTTTTTAACAGCTCCAACATTTTGTGCATTTATTTTAAATAAGCACAAAAGATATTGAATTTATAAAATTAAAAGACCGTTTAAAAATGAAAGCCGGCGTGCCTGATGATCTTACGGGAAGCACTTTTCCGCACCATTCCTGCTTCACTTCCAACGTTTTACCCGTAGATTCCACGGCCCTGCATTCCACAGGGTACTGAAGCAATCGGCAGTCGGTACCGGCTAACTAACCGGTCGGTATTCAGTCTCACCATCGAGGGGATTGGGAGACCCTTTCCTGGGGGTTGGCTGGGGGTTTCGAGGGATGCATCCCTCGGAACCCCCAGGCAACCCCCAGGCAACCCCCTCGGAAGTGCGACCAGATGAAGACCGGAATCCGAACCGGTTTAGATAACAAAAAGACCCTCCGAAGTCATGCCGGAAAGGTGCTGGCAACCGGAGAATTCTGAGTGTCGGAACAGGCTGCCAGCAGAAATACATAATAGACTTTATTCAGGTTAATTTATTATAGAATTGAAAACAAAAGACTTACCACTAAGTCACTAATGGAACATCCCGAGAATCGGGAGAACACTAAGTTGCACAAGGTTTAAAGTTACTGATATTCTTTGTTGCTAAAAACAAAAAAGAACACGAAGAATAAAACATACATGTTTTATTTCTCAACCAATTTGAAAATCATAGATTTAGAACAATAAAAACACGTGTGTTTTTATCTTAGTGACCTGTATTATAAAAAACTTTTAGTGATCCTTTGTGCACTTAGTGTCTTAGTGGTTATTCTTACTTCTTTGAATATTAATATAATAATGTTTTATTCGATATAAACTCTATTAAAAGACACCTGATTTTGAAATAATTCAATTGATTATAAAACAGAAAACAGCCGGAAGATATGGATGAAATAAACATAAAACCAATCGGGACTATATTTACTCCTCATACTACTATAGAAAATATGCCTATCCAACCATTAGCAGCTAACGGGATCAGGGGTTTTATAAAATTATTACCCGAATATACCGAGGGGTTGAAAGACCTGGAGGGATTTTCGCACATAACCCTGATTTACCATTTTCATAAAATAAATGGGTTTGAACTGGTTGTCACTCCATTTATGGATACTGAAAAACATGGGATTTTTGCATGCAAAGCACCCAAAAGACCAAATGCAATTGGTATATCAACGGTCAAACTAATAAGTATAAATGAAAATATCATTACCATTGAACAGGTTGATATGTTGGATGGCACTCCGCTCATTGACATAAAACCCTTTTACCCAAGATATGATAACAGATTGAATGTAAAAACTGGTTGGCTTGGAAAATTAAAACAATTACCGGTTGATAAATTACGTTCGGACGAACGTTTCAAAGAGTAAACTTTATTCCTCAATTAATGAATATTTTCTTATAATTCAAAGAAACTTTTAGTTCGCTGAAAAAGATAAATTATTCAATTTAAGCAATATTATTCCTACATTTTAAGTGTTTAATCCTACATTAATGTAAGATTTTTCAATTATTCCCTTCTCAAAAAAAATTCCTTTTTCACGTTTCCACATACGCAGCAATATTTTTTTTAGTTTATCCATCAATTGTTTAGCTTGCTATTTAGCATAAGAACAAGTATGCATAAATGTTAATGGCACGATAAATGAATAGGAGGTGTCAGGTTATACAAAACAAGAACATTAGTTATTCATTCAAAATATAAACAAGATGAGAAAAATTGCAATCTACGGAAAAGGCGGAATCGGTAAAAGTACCACAACGCAAAACACAGTAGCCGGATTGGCTGAAATGGGAAAAAATGTAATGGTAGTGGGATGTGATCCAAAAGCTGACTCTACCCGTTTGCTATTACATGGATTGGCTCAAAAAACTGTTTTGGATACCCTTCGCGATGAAGGAGAAGATATTGATTTGGACGATGTAATGAAAACGGGATTTAGTAACACCAGTTGCGTTGAATCAGGTGGTCCTGAACCAGGAGTTGGTTGTGCAGGTCGTGGTATTATTACTTCTATCAACTTGCTTGAGCAACTTGGAGCCTATGATGAAGACAAACATTTGGATTATGTATTCTACGATGTATTGGGTGACGTTGTTTGTGGTGGATTCGCCATGCCAATCCGAGATGGTAAAGCCGAAGAAGTTTATATCGTTGTTTCTGGTGAAATGATGGCTATGTACGCTGCCAACAACATTTGTAAATCTATCTCTAAATTCGGTAAAGTAGGAACAGTACGATTGGGTGGTTTAATTTGTAACTCCCGTAAAGTGGACAACGAAGCTAATATGATTGAAGAATTTGCCCGCCAGTTGGGAACTCAAATGATTCACTTCGTCCCTCGTGAAAACATGGTTCAACATGCAGAGATTAACCGTAAAACAGTTATCGATCACGCTCCTGACCACGCACAAGCAAACGAATATCGTGCATTGGCTAAGAAAATAAATGACAACCAAATGTTTGTTATTCCTCAACCATTAGAAATGTCTGCTCTGGAAGAATTATTGGTTGGATTTGGTATCATGAACTAAAAAAGAACCCCCAACCCCTAAAGGGGAGTAAGACTCGGTCTTTGATAAAGTTTGGGGGTATATTGAATAAAAAAACTTGGTCTTTAAGCCCCTTTTGTGGTTTGGAGTAATTAATTTATAAACATAGCCTTCTTACTCCCCTTTAGGGGTTGGGGGTAGGTACTAAAACATTTATTATATGTATTTATTAAGAGCAATAGTTCGTCCGGAAAAATCAAGCGTAGTCATGAAAGCATTGTTTGATGCAGGCTTTCCGGCAATCACAAAACTAGGTGTATTTGGTCGTGGTAAACAACGTGGTATAAAAGTAGGAAATGTAACTTATGATGAGCTTCCAAAAGATTTGCTTATGATGGTTATTCCTGAAAAAGATAAAGATTTCGTAATAGAAACCATTATGTCTTCAGCTCGCTCAGGCGAAAAAGGTCAGTTTGGTGATGGTAAAATCTTCGTTACTCCGGTAGAAGAAAGTTATACAATTTCCAGCGGTAAACAAGACTAAGACACCCCTAACCCCTAAAGGGGAATCAGGACACAGTTACTGAAGAAACAGGAGTTATTTTGAAATAAACACATCTGGTCTTTAAGCCCCTTTAGGGGTTTTGGGTCGTTCAAAACAAAAAGATTATGAAACTGATATTAGCAATGATACGCATCGACAAAATGGCCGCTACCAAGCTTGCTCTTTCGGATGCCGGTCTGCCTTCGTTCACGGCTATGCCGGTATTAGGACGCGGAAAAGGGAAAGGCGGATTTGAAAAAGCTGCCGGATTATTGGATGTAGACCAACAAGAGCTCATTATTGAGATGCCTCGTTTGAAATCCAAACGAATGATTACTCTGGTAGTTACCGATGAGAAAAAACAATTGGCAGTGGAAACACTGATCAAAATCAATCAAACCGGTAAAAGTGGTGATGGTAAAATATTTGTAATTCCGACAACTGACTCTATACGTGTTCGTACAGGTGAAAGCGGAGACATTACACTTGATTAATTAATAATTCACAATTCATAATTCAAAATTATTACTCAGTGAAAAGGAAAAAAAGTAACTGAAATTAAACAATGCTCTATTCAAAAGTAAGGAAAAGCAAGTGTTAAACTCACAGAAAAGCTCTCACTTCAGTTATGAATTATGCATTATGAATTATGTATTAAAAAAAACGTTATGGCAAAGACATTAATAGAAGATTTGGAACTTGGTAAATTCTCTGAAGAAATTTCAGAAGCTTATCCAAAAAAAGTAGCGAAGAAGAGACTGAAATCAATGGTTGTGAATGACCCGGATTCAATACCGGAAATTCAGGCTAACGTTCGTACTATTCCGGGTATTATTACACAACGTGGTTGTACCTATGCAGGTTGTAAAGGGGTAGTACTTGGACCAACCAGGGATATTATCAATATTACGCACGGACCTATCGGTTGTGGATTTTACTCATGGTTGACACGTCGCAACCAGACACGAGCTGACAAACCTGAAATGGAAAACTTCATTCCATATGCATTCTCAACCGACATACAGGATTCAAATATCGTATTTGGTGGAGAAGAAAAATTGAAACAAGCTATTCGTGAAGCGTATGAACTATTTAAACCAAAAGGCATTGCGATTTTCTCGACTTGTCCGGTAGGTCTGATTGGTGACGACGTTCACCGTGTAGCCCGCCAAATGAAAGAAGAATTTCCAGGGGTAAATGTTTTTGGGTTCTCATGTGAGGGTTATCGCGGAGTATCACAATCAGCCGGTCATCACATTGCTAACAACGGTTTATATAAAAACCTTATTGGTAACAATGATAACTATGTACGAAAAAATAAATATGCAATTAACGTACTTGGTGAATATAATATCGGTGGGGACGCCTTTGCCATTGATTCATTATTCGAAAAAATCGGTGTTGATATAGTCGCTACCATGTCGGGAAACTCTACCCTGGAACAATTTGAAACAGCTCACACCGCAGACTTTAGTCTGGTAATGTGTCACCGATCCATCAACTACGTGGCAGAGATGTTGGAAACTTCATTCGGAATTCCCTGGGCAAAAGCCAACTTTATCGGAGCCGAAGCTACTGCTAAAACTCTTCGCAAAGTAGGTCAGTATTTTGGAGACCAGGAATTGATCGATCGCATTGAAGTAGTGATTGCAGAAGAAATGGTTGCAGTTGAAACAGCTATCGCACAGGCAAGAGCTAAAACTGAAGGTAAAACAGCTATGTTGTTTGTTGGAGGTTCACGCGCTCACCACTATCAGGAATTATTTACAGAACTGGGTATGGAGATATTAGTTGCCGGTTATGAATTTGGACACCGTGATGACTACGAAGGCCGTCGTGTATTGCCTTCCATTAAGGTTGACGCTGACAGCCGAAATATTGAGCAATTAACCATTTATCCGGATCCTACACGTTTCAAACCACGCAAGACAGAAGAAGAACTGGCACAACTGAAGGAAGCTTTTGATATTGAATTCAATGAGTACAAAGGTATCATGCATGATATGAAAAAAGGCACATTAGTCGTTGACGATTTAAGTCACCACGAAATGGAAAAACTCATTGAAAAGTACAAACCGGATGTCTTTTGCGCTGGTATCAAAGAAAAATATGTTGTTCAGAAAATGGGTATCCCAATGAAACAGCTCCACAACTACGATAATGGTGGACCTTATGCAGCATTCGAAGGTGCTATTAACTTCTACAAGGACATTGAAATGATTGCCTGCAGCACTATTTTCAAACAAATGAAAGCTCCCTGGGAACGCGAAGAAGTGGTAGAAGCGGAATACGTATTTAATTAATATGACCCCAAACCCCTAAAGGGGATTAAAAGAGCAGTTTCTGAAAAAATTCAGAATAATAATTATAAAATATAAACTCAAGATCCACAGTAACCCAGTTCCCCTTTAGGGGTTAGGGGTGGTTCTTTTAAATTTAAATCATTATGTTACTCAGACATACTACTGCATTTGAAATAGACAGGAAGGCATTGACCATTAACCCGGCCAAAACCTGCCAACCCATAGGGGCAATGTATGCAGCATTAGGCATTCACGGATGTCTTCCCCATAGCCACGGTTCACAAGGATGCTGCTCGTATCACCGTAGTGCCTTGTCCCGTCACTTCCGCGAACCAATTATGGCTGGTACCAGTTCGTTTTCTGAAGGTTCTTCTGTATTTGGGGGATCTGCCAACCTTCTTTCGGCAATTGACACCATGTTTACAGTTTATAAACCTGAAGTGATAGCAGTTCACACGACATGCTTATCAGAAACAATTGGTGATGACCTGGTTCAAATCGTTTCTAAAGCCAACGAAGATGGATTAATTCCCGAAGGAAAACAAGTCATATTTTGCAATACTCCAAGTTATGTGGGAACACATGTAACAGGATATTCGAATCAGGTAGCTGCCATGGTGAAGTTCTTCTCTACAGCAACTCCTAAGAAACGTAACGTTATCAACCTCGTCGCAGGTTGGATGGAGCCTTCAGATATGGGTGAAATCAAACGGTTGGCTTCGGTAATGGAAGCCCGTACCATTATGTTCCCGGATATGACTGGTGTGTTGGATACTCCGCTTAATGGACATTATAAAATGTACCCTGATGGCGGAACTACCGTTGCGGACCTTAAACTGACAGGAGATAGCAAATACACTCTGGGTTTTGGCCCGATGAGCACCGAAGATGCTTGTATAAAACTAGAGAACAAGTGTAAGGTAAAATTCGAGATGTTGGATATTCCAATCGGATTCAAGGCTACCGACCGCTACTTGATGTCATTGAGCCGCCATGCTAACTTGCCGATACCGGATAGCTTGACCGACGAACGTGGACGTTTAATCGATTTGATTTCGGACAGTGCTAAATATCTTTACGGAAAACGCGTTGCACTTTGGGGCGATCCTGACACATTGGTTCCTCTTGCTGAGTTTCTGGTAAGCTTAGATATGAGACCTGTATATATTGTATCCGGTACACCAAGCAAATACTTCTCAGAAAAGATTCCGGAAATCCTGAAAGATATACCAGAAGCAAAATTCAAGTGTGGTGAGTTAGCCGATATGTTCCGCATGCACCAATGGATTAAACAAGAAGGCGTTGACTTATTGATTGGTAATACGTATGGAAAATACATTGCCCGTGATGAGAACACCCCGTTTGTACGCTTTGGATTCCCTATTGCCGATCGTCCAGGACATAACTACTTTGCAAAAACAGGTTATAATGGTGGTGCCAATTTAGTAAAACAAATTTTAGATGCATTTCTGGATCATATCGACAGAACTTGTCTGGAAGAAAAAGTAGAATTTCAGTTGTAAAAAGCCTGAGGACATTCAAACAGGTATTAGTTAACAATTTTCTTTTTTAAAATGTCCTCGGGTTTTTCTTTAAAATTATAAAATCTGATGATTTGATAGTTCTCACAATATAGGAAAATATCCATCTAGCTGAATGGAGATAAGAATCCAGGTAGATAGAATCTCAACTTCTAAATATTTCTAAGATTACTATTTCTAATCACTATAATTGAAAAGCCTATTGACAGATTCACCCATAGTGAATCTGTCAATAGGCTTTATATAGTAATTCCCTTTCCTACATTTTAAGTATTTCGCCCTACATTTATGTATGTTTTCGATAGATTTAGCAATAGAAGAAATACTTATACCGTTTAGTTCGTTTATTAAAAATAAAACCACAGAACTTTCATTTTCAATACATTACAATGAGAAAATTCATATCTAAAATGAGAAAAAAAATAATGGCACGATAAATGAATTAGGGTTATAATGAATTAGGTATTCTTAATTGAAAAAGGTTATGGGACACATATTAGATGATAGACAAAAGCAAGTATCGGTTGCCGGAACAAATGAACGGACAATCGATTGTAACAAAGCCAGTCTGGCGGGCAGTGTGAGCCAACGGGCTTGTGTGTTTTGCGGGTCACGGGTAGTGCTTTACCCAATCGTTGATGCATTGCATGTCATCCATGGACCCATTGGATGCGCTGCCTATACATGGGATATCAGGGGTTCACTTTCTTCAGGACCTGAATTGCACCGATTGAGTTTTTGTACCGATTTGCAAGAACGGGACGTCATCTTTGGAGGAGAAAAAAAACTATATGATTCCATAATTGAATTGATCGACAAACATCAACCCAAGGCAGCTTTTATTTATACAACCTGTATTGTGGGTGTTATTGGTGATGATGTTGAAAGTATCTGCCGTCAAATAGAAAAAATCAAAAATATTCCTGTTATCCCGGTACAGGCTCCCGGATTCCAGGGATCCAAAAAGGACGGGTACAAAGTAGCCTGTGAGTCTATTTTTAAATTGGTAGGAACGAAGAGCAAACCTTATACACCTGCCAAAAGTATCAATATTCTGGGTGATTTTAACCTTGCCGGAGAACTCTGGATCTTATTGGAGTACTATAAACGAATGGGAGTTCATGTCAATGCCACGATTACCGGTGACGGACGGGTAGACGATATTTGCAATGCCCATAACGCCGCTTTGAATGTGGTTCAATGTTCAGGATCCATGAATTACCTGGCCAAGATGATGAAAGATGAATATAACATTCCTTCCATGCGGGTTTCTTATTTTGGAATTGAAGATATGAGTGATGCCCTCTATGATGTTGCTCGTTTTTTCAAAGATGACGATATGATGGAGAAAGCCCGTGTAATGGTAAAAGAGGAATTTGCACGCTTAATGCCTCAACTGGCCTGGTACAAAGAACGGTTAACGGGGAAAAAAGCAGCCATTTATGTAGGTGGAGCGTTTAAAGCCATTTCATTGGTTAAAGCGTTACGATTAATTGGTGTTCAATCCGTGATTGTAGGTTCCCAAACAGGTACTACTGAAGATTATGAATTGATCAAACAGCTTTGCGACGAAGGAACCATCATTGTAGACGATTCAAATCCGGTAGAACTATCGCATTTTGTAAAAGAAAAACAGGCTGATATATTTATCGGAGGTGTGAAAGAACGCCCTATTGCCCATAAAATAGGACTTGGATTTTGTGATCACAACCACGAACGAAAAGAACCACTGGCAGGGTACGAAGGTATGCTCAATTTTGCAAAAGAGATTTATGCCACGGCAATGAGCCCTGTGTGGAAATTTACGAAAGAACAGAGGTAAGGGCAGGTAAATGGAGGATAGGGTGGATTTGGTTAATTAAATTCAAGCAAACCCATTAAACAAATCAACCAGTCAACTTAATTATCTATTCAACTTAATTAACCAGTTAACAACAAACATCATGGTCGAAGCAAAAACTTACACATCCACTCGTAATTCCTGCAAACTGTGTGCTCCTCTTGGTGCATCACTGGTGTTCAAAGGAATTGAAGGTTGTGTTCCGCTTATCCACGGGAGTCAGGGTTGTGCCACGTACATTCGCCGGTATATGATCAGCCATTACAAAGAACCTGTTGATATTGCCTCAAGTAATTTTAGCGAAGAAACGACTGTATTCGGTGGAAGCCGCAATTTCATTACCGGGATCGATAATATCATTAAACAATATAAACCGCAAGTGATTGGGATAGCGTCCACTTGTCTGTCAGAAACTATTGGTGAAGATATTCCTGGTCACATTCGCAACTATTGCGAAACATACAAAGGATTAGAAAAAAACCTTCCCACCTTTATCCATGCCTCTACCCCCAGTTATTGCGGCAGTCACGCCGAAGGATATTACAATACGGTGCTGGCAACAATAAAAACACTGGCAGAGTTTGAAAAAACAGACAATTCGATTACTATTATTCCTGGAATGGTAACTCCTGCCGATATTCGGTACCTTAAGGAGTTGATGGATGATTTCGAATTGAAATACACCCTGTTCCCAGATTATAGCGAGACACTCGATAATGAATACACGTCAGAATATCAATTAATTCCTACAGGTGGTACTCCTATCTGGAAAATCAAACGCATAGGAAATTCAAAAGCAGTAATTGAATTTGGAAATGTCTTTAATAAAGGAGTCAGCCGGACTAAGGATGTAGGGACAATACAGTCAGCCGGTGAATGGTTGGAATCGTCACTCTATATAAAGAATTATCAAATGCCATTACCCATAGGCATTGAAGCTTCCGACATGTTGATGGAAACATTTAAAAAGCTCAGTGGAAAAGAAATTCCTGAGAAACATCGCAAAGAACGTGGAAGATTGGTAGATGCTTATGTGGATGCCCATAAATATGTATTTGGCAAAAAAGCCCTGTTGTATGGCGAAGAAGATTTTGTTACTGCTCTGGCCGATTGGTTACATGAAATAGGAGTCGAAACATACTTTAAAAAAGGTGCTGACTTTGAAACATTGCGTGAAGAGGCTGAAAACTTTAAACCTGACTTTTTAATCGGGAATAGCAAAGGATATTACATTGCCCGTGAGCGTAAGATTCCGCTGGTAAGGTTAGGCTTTCCCATTCACGATCGCTTTGGGGCTTCCCGCATTCATCAGATCGGCTATCGAGGTACACAGGAACTTTTCGACCTGGTGGTGAATGCACTGATTGAATTCAAGCAGGAGAATTCACCGATAGGGTATAAATATCTATGATTTACGATTTTTTCATTTACAATTGAGAATTGAAAATTACACAATAACACAAACCGAGTCTTATTTTCCCCCTTTGGTGGGGTTTGGGGAGGTTTCAAAACAATATACATTATGGAAATGACCGAAGAAAGAAAACAAGCACATCCTTGTTTCAACGAAGAAGCAAAGCATACCAATGCACGTGTACACCTCCCCGTAGCTCCAAAATGCAATATACAGTGTAATTATTGCAACCGGAAATACGATTGTGTAAACGAAAGCCGGCCAGGTGTAACCTCTTCTGTATTGGCACCATTTCAGGCTGTTGATTATCTGAAAGAACTGGATAAAAGAATTGAGAATCTGGCAGTAATTGGTATTGCTGGTCCCGGAGATCCCTTTGCCAATGCGGAAGAAACATTGGAAACCATGCGCCGTGTCAATAAGGAGTTCCCTGACAAGATATTCTGTCTTTCCTCTAACGGGCTTAATTTAGAACCCTATATTGATGAAATAGCTGAATTGGGGGTATCGCATGTTACATTGACCATTAATGCTATTGATCCGGCTATCACAGCAAAGATATACAAATGGGTACGCTTTAATAAACATATATACCGTGGAGAAGAAGGTGCTGCCATTTTGCTTGAACGACAACTGGCCTGTATTCCTAAGCTGAAAGCCAGGGGAATTACCGTAAAGATTAATTCAATTATCATACCGGGAGTTAACGAAGATCATATTCCCGAAGTAGCACGAGTTTGTGCTGAATTGGGAGCTGATGTTATAAACTGTATTCCGCTCATTCCAACTGCTGAAACTCCTTTTGTAGATGTACCTCAACCTGATGCTAAAATGATATTCAGGGTAAGGAACCTGTCTTCAAAATACCTGAAGATTATGAGTCATTGCGCACGATGCAGGGCCGATGCTGCAGGGCTATTAGGTCAGGATCTGAGTGAGACTCATGTATTGCTTAAAGAATACTCCTCACGGGCTGAAGTTATGGAAACAGATAAAAGACCCTATGTGGCTGTCGGAACCAATGAAGGTCTGCTCGTAAACTTACATTTAGGAGAAGCAATTCAACTATATATCTTCGAACAAACAAAAAACGGCTTTAAGCTGGTTGAAATACGAAATACTCCTCCAAAAGGAAAAGGTGACGAACGATGGCTTAATATGGCCAGGTTATTGAAAGACTGCCGCGCCATCCTGATAAGCGGAGTAGGAGAAAATCCCAAAGCTATGCTCAAGGGTTGTGGCATTCATGTGGTAGAAATGACCGGACTGATTGATGAAGGACTGGAAGGTATTTACAACAACAGGGTAATCCGTTCAACAGCTAAACCCGATGCTTTTAAATGTGGAAGCGGTTGTAAGGGAACTGCACAGGGATGCGGATGATAACACTGGCCCTGAAGAAGAACCAAGTTACTAATGTCTATGATATTTTCACGTATAATTATTTATAAACTCAATTAAATACACCGCCCCAAAACCCCCTTTAGGGGGTAGGGGGTCACATTTTATGAAAAAACCTCAGTATCACATTTTGGTATGCAACTCGTTTCGTGTTGCAGGAGATGCACAAGGTGCATGTAACAAAAAAGGAGCAGCTTCCTTGCTCCAGTATATTTCGGAAGAAGCATCCGACCGTGGCCTGGATGTAGCAGTCAGTACAACCGCCTGTCTAAATGTTTGTACACAAGGACCGGTAATGGTCATTCACCCCAATAACTATTGGTACGGTGGTGTTGAGTCAGAGGCAGTAATTGATGAAATCTTCGATTCGCTCGAAAGTGACGAATTATGCGAGAAGTATTCGATAGCAGATTAGTAAAGAAAACAAACATAAGAGTCATAAAAGCTGACAAGTATTTAGTAAATAATTGAATAATAGCTTCAAACTTCAGACTTTCATAATTTTAGGAATTATCTTAGTTCATCAGTTTTTATGACTGCTTATATAATATCACAACAGTATGAGTTTCCCCTATTTCATAGATACCACCTTACGTGACGGAGAGCAATCGCCGGGAGTTGTATTTTCTCTTCAGGAGAAGATTCGGATTGCCGCCTTGCTGAACGGAGCCGGAGTGCCTGAAATTGAAATAGGCACACCTGCCATGGGAGAAACTGAAATACAGGATATTCGTACTATCTGTGATATGGGTTTCAATTTTAAAACACTGTCGTGGTGCCGGGCTACCAGAAATGATATCCAAAGTGCTTCCAGAACCGGAACCAACGGGGTACATATTTCATTCCCTGTATCCAACCTATTAATGAATGCCATGGGGAAAAACCCTGCCTGGGTCATTCAACAGTTGAAAGAATTAATTGATTTTGCATCCCCTATGTTTGGTTATGTTACCATTGGAGCTCAGGATGCTTCGCGTGCAGAAAGCCTTTTTCTAAAAGAATTTGTTTGTGCTGCCAGCACTTTTGGTGCTTCCCGAGTACGACTGGCTGATACTGTGGGCATGCTCAATCCGGTCAGCACATTCGAATTGGTATCTTCCATTCGTAATGTTGAAAAAGAACTTCCACTTGAAATTCATGCCCATAATGACCTGGGAATGGCAACTGCCAATACACTGGCTGCTTTCATGGCCGGTGCTACCTGTTTGAGTACAACCATTAACGGACTTGGTGAACGGGCGGGAAATGCTGCTATGGAAGAAGTAGCCATGGCACTTGAGTTAAGTGTTGGGATATCTTCCACCTTACGCACCGAAAGCTTCTCAGAACTGAGTGCTTATGTTGCAAAGGTTTCAAAAAGAGAACTCAGCGCAAGTAAACCTATTACCGGAAGTATGGCATTGACTCACGAAAGTGGTATTCATACGAACTGTTTACTAAAAGATCGAAACACTTATCAATTAATTCCGGCGGAAAAGATTGGAAAAGTAGAACAAGAATTTCTGATTGGCAAACATAGTGGCAAATCAACAATTATGTATTACTTGAATGAAGATCATCTCCCCTGTAACGATGAAGACTGCTTGTTGTTACTAGACAAAGTAAAAGCAAGTGCCGAAGTACTGAAACGCGCAATAACAAAAGAAGAATTGATTGAAAGTTATTTTGCTTTATACTCAAGTAAATATCGGACCATTGTAAATTATTAAATGTAAATATTATTACCTGACTACTCAATTATTTATGGAAAAAACGCTTGTCATTATCAAACCCAGCGCAATAAGAAGAAATTTAACCGGTGAAATCATTCATCGTTTCGAACGTAAAGGACTACAAATAAGTGGCATTAAAATGATGCAACTGGATGATAGAATTCTGGATGAACATTACGGACATTTAAAGAATAAACCTTTTTTTCAACGGATTAAAAATTCAATGATGAGTTCACCTGTCGTGGTTTGTTGTTTAAAAAGCATTGATTGCGTGCACATTGCACATACCATGGCTGGTTGTACGAATGGTCGTGAAGCTGCTATGGGAACAATTCGGGGCGATTATAGCGTCAGCATTCAGGAGAACATTATTCACACTTCAGATACGGTTGAAAATGCTAACATTGAAATTGCCCGTTTTTTCAATAAAGAAGAAATTTTAGAATTCGACCAGCTAAGTCGGGATGTTTTGTATGCAAATGATGAATTTTAATCTTACCTCTTTTAAAATATACAGGTAACTATAAAAGTCTCATAAGATCAATCATTTTTAATCATAAATTTACCAATAAGTGCTTAAGCTTATTCTAAATTTCCGGATAAGGTAAAAGAAACTGTGCAAGTTATTAAATGGGCATTTACAGACGATAAATTATACCCTCTGTTAACGAGTCTCTAATATAAAAAAGAATTACAATCTTTTGAATTGTAAACGTATAAATTGTAAATCAAAGTTATGGCTACATCCACTATTATCCCCGATGCAGAAATGCGCATACATTCATTATCCTGTTTGGAATATGCAAACGGGTTCTATTCAGCCTTTCAAAAAAGTCTGAATAACAAAAACTCACGGTTTGATAATGATTTGCTCTATGATATGGCCGTTCTAAGCCATGAGAAGTATTTCGTAGCCTTGATGGCTCGTTATGACTGGCATGCCTCCCACCACATGCCGATAGCCCTGTTCAAGGAAGCCATGGATTTCGATTCCGAATTAACCGACAGTATGAAACAAACCAGCATCCTGGTAGGTAAATTTGAAGCTATCTGCTCCCTCGAAGGGTTTGGATACCGCACCCCTTCCACCGAAGAATTACATGCTATGGCAACAGGACTTCAGGAAATAAAGGAACTAGTTGAAAAGCGTGCGGAAGAAATCTCTTAGTTTAAATTCGTTAATCAGCTGATTAACTTAATGCTAGAAATCATAGGATAGATACTTAGCTGGTAAAGAAAATATGGCAGAATATAGCTGGAAACACTATTTTTCCCAATTCAATCATTCAACTGACCAATTAAACAACGGAATAAAGTGACATCCCGCTTGCAGGGTTAGCCAATCAACTTATTCAACTTAAATTTTCCAAAACCCCACAAATTAGCGTATAAAGCAGTTAAACCAGGCTTTAACTTCCTTTACCCTACCAGCCTGTTCGTAAGTCTGACATTTAAAAAGCAGCATATTGATGGCATCCTCAAACTCATCAGAAGTAAATCCACGTCCTTTCCCTTTCAGAAAATCCAGTAAGTCCTCCTGATTTTTGCAGGTATAGCATGATTTTCTCAACTCATCATCGGCATCAACATCCGAAATAAATGTAATTGCATTTTGTAAGCTCATCTTCTTTTCATTTACTATTTGGTGGAATAAAAACACTTACAGGATCAACCAACCAGCTTCTCCTCCTCACAATCCGTACTGCATACCTCACATGCCCCTCCGCAAACTGCGGCATTAACCATGGCCGCTTCCATATCGAATGTCATCAATTCATTTTTTATCAACAGGCAGATATTCTCATCCAGCAGGTCACCAATTGACTTATATACACTAAATCCTTTATTTACCAATACTTTCAACGCCATAGGCTGCACCTGTCGGGAAATGATCGTGGACACATTTTCCCTCTCAAGAGCCGGAAGTAATTCGCCCATATTGGGTGCCAGTTCCAGCGTTTTCATCCAGCGTCCCTCCCGAATGTCAGTATCGTATATGCATATATATCCGATAACGTTCAGGCTGCCGGCTATTCGGTTTCGTCGTAAATCTTTATCTATAACAGGGATGGCTATTTTCATATTTGTTTGATCAATTAAACTCTTCCAAAGTTTTGAACTTTGGGAAAGTTACTCGTAAAGCTATAATGTCTTCGTCCAGAACAGCATAGTGGGGGTACATTCTTCAAACCCCAGACTATAATATAATCCCTGTGCCTGGAAGTTATCTTCCCTGACTTCCAGGGTTATCTTGCAATAACCACGCTCAGTAGATAATTCAATCAGTTTTTCCATTAATGCCTTTCCCAGGCCTTTACCACGAAAATCAGCATAAACAATGATATCGTGAATATATAAATAGGATTTTACATTGAATGTGGAAAAGTTGATAAAGCAAGTTGTCAATCCGGCAATTTCACCATCGTGTAGAATAAATAGTACCAGTGACGAAGGATGATTAGCAAGTCCGTCCACTAATCGCAGTTGCTGTACTTTATTCAGAGGAGTTGCTTCCCCCATGGGATCGGTCATATAATGATTCAGCAAATCAACCAGTGCTGTTAAGTGCAACGGGTTTTCATAATCACAGTATTCGAAGGAAATGTTCATGGCTGTGTAGTTGATTAAATTATTAGTTGACTGGGTAATTGGCTGATTCTGTTGATTGGCGAATTAAAAAGTAAATTATTAAGTTGTTTGTTTATACGTGTGGCTCCTGCACTGCTTTCTACCGACTTTCTTGTTCTACCTACTATACCTTAAACCTTCTGGCGTCTATTTCATATTTCTTAATACGGATACCCATCATGCGTTCGGTAATACCCAGTTGTTCGGAAGCTTTAGCACTGTTTCCCTTGCATGCCACGAGTGCATCCAGTATGATTTGTTTCTCCATTTTGCCTATAATAATGTCCAGTGTACCCGATTGCAGCGTTTTTGAACTTGCTGCTGTCTGAAGGGAGGCAGGAAGATTATTTGTACGTATTACTTTATCCGTACTCAGAATACAGGCTCTTTCAATGCAGTTTTCCAATTCGCGTATATTACCCGGCCAGTGGTAAATCATCAGGGTATCAATGGCCGAAGAAGTAATGCGTTTGATGCTCTTGCCGTGCCGCTTATTGAATTTATCAATAAAGAAATCGGTCAGAACAGGAATGTCATTGATCCTTTCGCGCAAAGACGGAATGTAAATAGGAAATACATTGATTCGATAATACAAGTCTTCCCTGAATTGGTCTTTTGCAATTAGATCTTCCAAATTTCGATTAGTAGCACATAGAATGCGGACATCCACTTTAATAGGTTTAGTACTTCCTACCCGTTCAATTTCTCGTTCTTGCAATACCCTCAACAGCTTAACCTGCGTGGAAGCAGGTATATCCCCAAATTCATCCAAAAAGATTGTTCCTCCGTTTGCAGCTTCAAACCTTCCGATACGTTGTACGGTAGCCCCGGTAAAAGAACCCTTTTCATGACCAAACAATTCGCTTTCAATCAGACTTTCAGGTAAAGCGGCACAGTTCACCTTAATAAATGGCTTCCCCTTCCGCAGGCTGTTGTAATGAATGGCATCAGCCACCAGCTCCTTCCCCACCCCGCTTTCCCCACGTATCAACACAGTAGCATCAGTTGCAGCAACGCTTTCGATCAGTGAAAACACTTCATTCATTTTACTTGAATTACCCTTAATCTTGTCAGGCATAATCCGGTTGCGGAGTTCACCCCGCAAAGTATTATTCTCATTAAGCAATTGTTCCATCTCCTCTGCATACTCCTGCCTACGGCGCATGGTACGGCCAATCATCGATCCGACAATTTTAAGCAGACGAACATCATAATCAAACGACACAACCCCTTTATATACCTTGTGGAAACTTAATGTTCCAATATTTAGATCCTTGTACCGAATTGGCGTACAGATAAACGATACATCCACCCCATCAATGGCTGTGGGTGCATGGGTTAAGTTCAGGAACTCATCCGACAGGGCAATTTTTGGAATCATAACAGTCAATCCATCCTCAATAACCTGCCCTATGACACCTTGACCAACCTGATAAACCGCGTTCTTTCGTTCCGTTTCGGAAATACCATATGATCCTTCAATGATGATATGTGAGCTTTCCCGATTCAACACTGTCAGGATAATCCGCACGGCAGCAAGATGTTCAGCTAAAAGGCCAATCACTTCATCCAGATTAATATCCTTATTACTCAACAACGAACTTAATTCCAGTAAGAAATCCAGTTCTTTCGCACCATAACAATCCGGCTTATTGTATTTGCAAATTGACTCCATAAATCATCTTATTTATACATAATGATATTATATATGTTCTTAAACATATATTTGTCTGCAAATATACGAATAATAGCATGATTATGATATTCAAAACAACATTATTATTGACGAATCTTATATTTTAACTTTTAATAGTGCACTTTTGACTAAAACCGGCTTTATTCCAGCTCTAAAGTTACCGTTTATTGTAAGAACAGTCCACCCTATGATTTAGTTACCCTGAATCCAAATCACTGCCAATTTCGTTTCATCTTTTCCGATTCATCCCTTAGGAGTAACTCTGGCGTTTCGCCATTCATTCACTGATCAAAGACATTTCAGAGG
>Ga0302209_10000405_pt1 | contig 20048 bp, 10 predicted proteins | sample II_Fen_E3_1_FD_194574 | JGI IMG/M metagenome (GOLD analysis project Ga0302209, IMG submission 194574) | Peat permafrost microbial communities from Stordalen Mire near Abisko, Sweden - II_Fen_E3_1 | ecosystem: Environmental > Terrestrial > Soil > Wetlands > Permafrost | place: Sweden: Abisko...
GTTTCGTGTTCCGTGTTTCGTGTTCTGTGTTCTGTGTTCCGCGTTCCGCGTTTCGTGTTCCGTGTTTCGTGTTCTGTGTTCCGCGTTTCGCGTTTCGTGTTCTGTGTTCCGCGTTCCGCGTTTAGCGTTTCGTGTTCCGTGTTCTGTGTTCCGCGTTCCGCGTTTCGTGTTCCGTGTTTCGCGTTCCGTGTTCTGTGTTCTGTGTTCCGCGTTCCGCGTTTCGTGTTCCGTGTTTCGCGTTTCGCGTTTCGTGTTCCGTGTTCTGTGTTCTGTGTTCCGTGTTCCGTGTTCCGCGTTTCGAGTTTCGAGTTCCGTGTTTCGAGTTTCATGTTTCGTGTCCCGCGTTCTTTGATCTTTATTCTTTGATCTTTGTTCTTTGTTCTTAATAAATTTATTATTGTAAATTCATTAACCCACAACACTGAACGCGAAACTCGAAACGCGGAACACGGAACGCAGAACACGGAACGCTGAACACGGAACACGGAACACAGAACAGATCTTCCTAATCAACGATATGCAAATATACAACAAAGCATTGATAACGACTTGTATTTTGATCTTTAAGGTTAATTATTTAATTGAACATCTTCGATGTGTACGGAATAAATCCATCAATTCAATATAGCAATTGATTATTTCAGGTCAATCCTATTAATAATCCTGTTTACTATCTCCTCTATTGGTTCTGGTCTCATTTACATCCTGTCCGCAATAAAACAAGAAACAAACAATTTGAAAAGAGTATATAATCAATATATAATCAGTTTCTATATAAAGAAAGCTTATATATTGATTATATATTGATTATATACTGATTATATACTGATTTCTAACAAACCGGATGTGAATGAAAAGCGGAGCAAACAAAAAGATAAATCAGGAATAAGACGATCCTCAAAATAATTTTTCAATGCAGTTAAACCAAAAAAAAATCGAAATCAGAGCACGCTGTGAATATCTTTTTAAAAATAAAAAAATATCAAGTCGTTCGGATTTTGATGAAGTATTTAAATTAAGAGTTATTGCGGATAATCAGATTATTTAAAATCGGTATTTTATTTGTATTTTTGCGACCCAAAGTATCAACAGAAATTTGCGGACTCAAATAATATGAAATCTAAAATTGCTTTTATCATCAATCCATTTTCGGGGACCGGAAAAAAAGAAGATATTCCTGCCTTAATTAAGCAGGAACTGGATGCAACAGTATTTGAACCTGAAATTGTGTACACTGATCAGCGCGGACATGGTACCAAACTTGCAAAAGAATTTGTGGATAAGGATTTTCAGATTATCGTTGCTGTGGGTGGTGATGGAACGGTGAATGAAGTTGGTCAGTCGTTGCTCCATTCCAACGCAGCATTAGGGATTGTCCCCATTGGTTCCGGGAATGGGCTGGCACGTCATTTGGGAATACCCATGAATATACGGAAAGCGATCAGACAGTTAAACCATTCCGAACCGATATCAATGGATTATGGTATTGTAAACGGGCGTCCGTTTTTTTGTACCTGCGGGACCGGTTTTGATGCTTATGTGAGTACTGAATTTGCAAAAGGAAAAAAGCGGGGAGTAATGAGTTATATTGAAAAAATTATTACAGGATATTTCTCGTATAAATCACAGAATTATCATTTACTTGGCGATGGGATTGATTTAAATTCGAAAGCATTTGTTATTACGTTTGCTAATGCCTCCCAATGGGGAAACAATGCCTACATCGCACCACAGGCAAGCGTGCAGGATGGAAAACTGGACATTTCCATTATGAGTAGTTTCCCGATTATTGCTATACCCACGTTGGCTTTACAACTTTTTGCCAAGACAATCGACAAAGATTTATTTATGACAACACTCCGTTCGAAAAAAATAACATTAATGCGCGAAGATTCGGGTCCTTTCCATTACGACGGAGAACCATATGTAGAAGGCAAAGAAATTCAAATCGACACTATTGCCGACGGATTGAAAGTGATGGTCAATAAGAGATTTTAATCATCAATAGACAGTTAAGGAACAAAACTAGAACGTATTGGTGAACATTTATTTTTTTTATGATCTTCTGAAAACCGGAACAAAACGCTTTTGTGTACTTCGTACAACAAAAGGTTTTTATCAATAGGTACTCAACTTTATTCCTCCTGTTTCTTCAGGATTCGCTGGTATTTTAGCACCTCCCAGGATAACATTTTCGAATTTCACATGTTCAGTATTCTTCAATAAGTATGGTGTTTTACATTTTCTGAGAAATATGTTTTTTAAGGTGATATCCTTTAAAGGGAATTTCTCTATTCCCACAGCAGAGAAGCCACACTCTCCCGAACGATCGCCCTTCACATTTTCAATCAAAAAGTTCTGAAAGAGTGTCGGATGAAACCCTCCCCTTCCACCGTGATAATTTGTTTCAAAACGAATCAACGCGGTACGGACACTATCACAGGTCACATTCCGGATCCACACATTCCGAATGAATCCTCCTCTGTCGGGATTTGATTTAAAATACACTCCACTTAATGAGTTTTTCACCACCACATTTTCCATAAATATATTTTGGACTCCTGCCGATATTTCACTTCCAATACACAATCCGTTGCATTTCGAATTGAATATACAATTGCGGATCACAATATTTTCAGTCGGTTGTCCTATCCGCCAACCATCCTGATCTCTACCCGCCTTTATGGCAATGGCATCATCTCCCGTATTGAAGATGCAGTTTTCAATCAATAAATTCCTTGTATATTCCGGATCGCAGCCATCATTATTCAGGTTATAACTTTTTATCTCCACACCCCGAACTGTTACATTCGTACAAAACACCGGATGAATAACCCAATAGGGAGAGTCAAGAATATGAATATCCTGTATCAGAATATTGCTGCATCCAACCAGTTGAATCATACTTGGAGGTAGATTTGAATCCATACCGAAAGTCCGTTCATTTACCGGCACCTGATCTATTCCCATTTGACGTAACCTGTCCTGGTTTTTTGAACCCTGAGGTCTCCAGGTAGCAAATCCATTAGTAGCACTTCCATTCAATATTCCTTTGCCTGTAATAGCTATATTTGAAACATGATATCCATATACAGGCGGGGAATAATTAAATAGTTCTGTTCCTTCCCACACAGTGAGCACAAAGGGAGTAAAATCTTTCGGGTTGGAACTAAAAATGATTTCAGCACCTTCTTCAATTCTCAGGTTTACGTTACTTTTCATGATGATGGATCCAGCTACATAGTACTTTCCCGGTGGTATAAGTACCGTTCCTCCGAAAGTATTACTGCAATCCGTAATCGCTTTATTGATGACCGTTCGCGTATCCGTCACCCCGTCATTCTTTGCACCGGATACTAATACATTGCAGATAGTTTTCTTAAACTCCGGTTCAACAATTTTCTTTAAAATCATTTTAACATTGACAGGTTGTGCATTCATAAAAATGAAGTTAAAGAGACCCACTATAATAAATATAACAACTTTTACCGGTTTTTTCATCTTTCACTTTTTCCTTTCAATTTATTTAAAACTTACTGGGTTAAAATATCATTCATCTTTATATCAACCTACATCATGATTATTCCTATCCGTTTTAATTACAGATAAGATTTCAATTCCGGTAATTGGTGATTATCCTGATTTCAAAAAATATGATTATCCGCATGTTGTCCTGTCGATGCTGATTTCCACGGATTATTTTTTATTGAAAGAAATTAAGAAAGAGATTGTCCACAGATTACACTGATTTACACAGATTATTTAGATTGATTATCTTCAATGTCCATGAATAAAATGAACTTTAAATTATAAAGTGAGACAAGGAACGATAGTTCCTACCTTTGGTAGAAAGGGTGTAATTGAACAAACATACTTTCCAGAAGTACTAAAATCTTTTTTTAAGGAATAGGACGTTTTGCAGATAATCATTTCAAAAAAAAAACAAACTATTCTATAATCAACATTTTATTCGACTTAGAAGTACTATCACTGTTATTGGTTTTGATACTGACTCTGTAGAAATAGATACCGGCTTTAACCTTATAACCATTATTAGAGACCACATTCCAGGATATGTCGTCGGCACCGGTTTGAGAGAACGACCATATTTTACGTCCGGAAATATCAAATATCTCGACGGTAGTACTTAAAATTGTTTCAGGCCGGTCGTGTTTCACAACGATCTTTGTCTCCGTTTTAAATGGATTCGGATAATTATAAACTGTAAATATTTCAGGTGCCAGTCCTTTTACGACCTCAAAACGAATGGAGTCAGTAGTTGAGTTATTCAGTAAATCCCAGACTTTGAAAGTTAGCGAGTGTTTTCCATTTTCCAATAACGGTATTTTATACCTGACAACCCCACTGGTGTAACTATTTGTATTTGCCAGATAAGAATCGTTTAAAATATACGATTGTAAAGGATCATGATCGATTGTCAGCATCACATCATGTCCGATTCCACTCCCAACAGTATTAATACCGTCCGTATCGCTCACATTGGCAATAAAAAGGGGTGTTTCATTTACCTTATCACCCGATAAAAAATTTTCGGAATTCAGGAAAATATCAGCTTTAGGGCCTTCAGTCTCGTTATTATAATTCATATTTGTTCCTCCGATAATGAAGTTTTCAAAATAACCCTGTGCTTCAGAATCAGTTGTACTATCATTGGCATAATAATTTATCCGTCCACCACCATAATTGTATTTTATATCTTTTGGCAACATAAAGGAGAAACTATATGCTCCATTTATCACTTTTGCATCACCCGAGAACAAGGTGTTCGGACGATCGGTATAGGACATAGCACCATCCCCTTCATTATTCAGCGTGGTGAATTGTTGAATTTTATCATATACTACAGCATGCAGGGTTCCATTAAAATTATCAATTTTTGTTCCGGTATCATCAGCAATGATTCCATGTATCGTTGCTACGGAAAGAGCACGCAGGGTATCGTTTCCTAAATTAGTACTCTCATTTATTTTTGTTGTAACAACCTGGTATTTTGTTGGGTTATTCAGTTTTATGGCCGGATCACCGACATAAACATACGACAATTTATTAATTCCGGTCCCAATGTTATTTTTAGCAGATACTATTACATCCCCAATGGTCATATTCGCACCGTTTTGTTTTGAAAATAGCGTCTCGCAAAATTGTTTATCCAGCGTATAATTCGGATCTGATAAGACAGGGCGGGAAGCAGATAAAACACCTATCCCTCCACCAACCGGATTAAAAACGACTTCTTCTCCGGCAGAGAAAGTTTGATTGTCAAACTGGACAAAATCACAGGTAGCAGCAACAAACAGAGGCAAGTGATTATTCGCCAGAGATTTTACATCATTCAGGGTCAATACAGATTCATTTGACCATCCGTTCGAATTGGCATGTCCTGTATAGTTCAACAGGAATAAGCCTGTCTGAATCAGGTTGAGTAATTGATTTTTTGCAAGGGGATAGCTTTGACCGCTTGCATTGATCACTTGTTGAAAGGCATCAAGGAATATTTTATGGATCTGACAACCTGGATATTTCGAAGAAAGTGATTGAGCAATTCCATCTGCCTGAATCGCGTGGATAGAGCCATCACCATCGTCAGCCACAAAACAAAGTTGATTTTTCCAAAAACCCTTTCCCGGGTTACTCATAAACGCGATCGTTTTATTCACCACATCGGTTGCCTGCTGGGCATTGGTTGCAGTAAACCTGCCGACACCGATATCCATTAAATTGTTCGCATTTTCAGGTCCTTCATTATCATCCAAAAAAGTAAAATAGTCATCAGTGACAAACGATTGAGTCAAAATCAAAGAGTTATCTGCCTGGTAGGTCAGAATAAAATTATCCCCGGAATCGGAACGCAACTTTCTGTTATCATAACTTCCTTTACCAAAAAGCAACAAGTATTTTGGCATCCCTGATTTATTTATTTGCAATGCTCTGTCATACAGCATTTTCATCAACCAACGATAAGCACTTGCATCGGGTGTTCCGGATGAAAATTCATTATAGACCTGATCGGTTGTTACGACTTCAACAGTCATTTTATCATGATCGCGATGTGCCTGAGCCAGGGTTTGTGCCTGAATTAAGAAATTGGGATGGGTGAGGATAACCATATCAGCCTGTGTTATTCCATGAAGATTTTGATTGGGTACCACCCCGATAATATCGGGTTTAGGGAAATCAGCCGAAACAGTTGGATCAATTGCCAGATAGCTTTTAACTTCATTTCCGGAATCAACAAATGTCATTTTACCATTCGCTGTCCCGGTCACAATACTATTGACATTTTGGATATCTGTTATATCCCAAATCCGTATATTGGCATTGGCATTACTTAATAAATATTGATTATAGGAAGATTGTCCCAGAAAGTCGACGTTTTGAAACTGCATGTCAGTACCACTCATTGTCAACTGCCTGCGTGCATTTACTTCAAGGAAATTCAAATATCCAATTGAAGTGGCTGTTGATTTTAAATATGAGATATTAAAATTAAAGGCATCACCCTGAGGGGTAAACGTAAAAACATTGGAGGTTCCTATACCCATGACATATTGAGTATCATAAATTTTATCCAGAAAAGCCGTTTTAGATTGTGTCCCATTCAAATCAAGTGTAAAATTTGATCCCGTTGATGAAGTAGCTGCAACATCCAGACGCACCCTTGTAGAATTAGTTTGTATGGAATTAGGAAAATTGAATGGTAAAACATAGGATGTTACATCGCTAAAAATTTCGCCATAAAACTCTTTTCCCGATAGTGATAAGTTTACCAGTTCTTTTTCATAGACCTTATAATCGGTAAATTCTTCAACGGGATGAATTGTAGCTGCGGTGGGTATATCAATCGTCTTATCTTCAATCTTTTTACCTGTACCGGCATCGGATGATACAAAATAATACCCATAGCTTGAATATGGATTTATTTTATGGGTAAACAACGAATCAACCGGATCATACGACCATTTATTTATTCCCTGTGCATAGAATAAAATATAATCGCCGGCATTAAATACACCATCTGCTCCTTTATTCATATAGATGGCAACTTCGGGTAAATCATCAGGCTTTGGCAATAAGAAACTCTGTTCCTGTACGGCACCACCATACCCAAAAATATGTGCATTTGCCGGATCGACACCCATAGCACCTAAATCCTCATATGTTAGTTTATAAACTCCGCTATCTGTGATTCTCAGTTTCACAAACTTACCCTGGCTCAAAACAGAAGTAGTTGTATATAACCGGTTATTTGCGGAAGCTATTTTAAGTGGAAGAGAGGTTTTTGATATCTGCAAATCAAACGAAAGTAACTTTAGGAAATTACCATCCCGCTTTACAAAAGGGAATATGCTTACATTCAGTGTTCCTGTTCCCCGTTCACTTACAATTTCTGTTTTAATCACAGGATCCGACTGAATGAAATTATTGCCGGTTAAAGCAGAGCTTTCGTCCCCGGTCAATGGGATAAAAACAGCATTTTTCAACTCTGCCTGATATGAAAAGGCAGGATCGTATGCTAACCGTTGATTATAATAGGGCAAGTGGTTGGGGGATGGATACTGCGCACTATCGAACGAAATCACCTGAACAGTCGAAGTGCCGGCATACCATGTGACCAACCCTTTCCAGTTTAAAGTATGGGAGGTTAAGGTCATTGGTTGGGCAAAAAGACCGGAAACAAACAACACAAAGAATAACAACAAACAAGTTTTGTTTTTCATGTGATTTATTTATTGCTGTATTTCAATTATAAGCCAAAACGAATTAACGCTTATGCCTGAATATTATTGTTTTAAATTCAAAACAGCATTCAAATATAAATGAAAAATACAACTCTCAAATATAAACATTTACAGGGAATAAAAGTTGAGAATAAGAAGGGAGTTGATATACGTAAAGCAATAAGATTTCAGATTATTTTTTTTGTTATATCCTGTTTTATTAAACTTTTGACTGAAGAGATATTTCGTAACCAGAGCAGAGTCAGGCTGTGGTCGGTTTTAATTAAGAAAATAAAACATCAAATTACAGTTTGTTTCAAATAGAATGGGCTAACCCTTTTAAATAATGTTATATTCTCCAGATTCTAAATACAGATAAATTAAACATGTAAACGGGTATTACTTTGAAATCATTTTCACCGCTGATTTTCGTTTAAGTTGACGCGTTGATAAATTAAGACTTTGTAGTTGGACATTAAATCATTGGAACAATTAAATGTCGAATATGACTTTCAAAAAAAAACAATTCATCATTTTTCTTTTTTAGACTTTCCTATTTTAATGCATTGAATATTAAAATTGCATATAATTCCACTTTACCAAAATAAAACGAAATATTATAAATCACAACAGGACACAAGATATAAACAGAAAGGACAAAACTTTTTATTACTTAACAGCATTTTAAGATATAAGAACTAATAAAATTACTCAAATTGTTGTTTCAATTATGATTGTGGGTTGAAATTTAATATGGTAAATTTGGAATATGGAATACAAAAAACGGATACTTATTTTCTCCATTTTCTTTATAAGGACATAGCTTGTAAAAATTACATTTTCAAGAAATATCAAACTGTTTATTTGACATTTAAGATGTAAAATTTCAATACAAATAACTTGTATGAACTAACTTACAACTATTACAGGATCAGTAACTGTCACATTGTATTTAAGTCATTCTGAAAGATATACTTATTCGATAAAATTATTATCTTTGTTACGTTTTGTGAACACACTTCATAACATTTTAAATTACTGAGTATGAAACTTCCTGTTTTTAAATCAACAGTTCTATGTTTAATGGCTGGATTGATGAGTTTTACCAATTGTAAAAGTGAAAACATCCCTGTCAGTCCGGAGACTTTTGCCAAAGGAGCGGATATAAGCTGGTTGCCGCAAATGGAGGCTTCGGGTTATAAATTTTACAGCAACGAAGGTAAAGAAGAAGATTGTTTCAAAATACTGAAAGATCATGGAATCAATTCCATCCGCTTACGAACCTGGGTGAATCCATCGAATGATAAATTCAGCGGACATTGCAGCAAAGAAGAAACGGTAGCCATGGCTGTACGTGCACAGAAATGGGGAATGCGGGTAATGATCGACTTTCATTACAGTGATTCATGGGCAGATCCCGGGAAACAGGTAAAACCTAAAGCATGGGAAGGACATGACTTTCCGCAACTATTGAATGATGTCTACAACTATACATTCGATGTTATGTCGGCACTTAAAACAGCCGGTATTTTCCCTGAATGGGTTCAGGTAGGCAATGAAATACCAGGGGGTATGATTTACCCGGAAGGGAGCACTAACAACTGGCCACAACTGGCACAACTCATCAATGAAGGTTACAACGCCATTAAAGCCGTCAGTCCGGATACAAAAGTGATTCTTCATGTCGATCAGGGAAATAACAGCATACGCTTCCGTAACTGGTTCGATGCCGCAAAAGCGAATGGTGCAAAATACGATGTGATTGGGTTGTCTTATTATCCGTTCTGGCTGGTAGGAAATCCGGATTATACATTTTCTATCAACGATTTGGGAAAGAACCTGAATGACATGGCAGTACGTTACGGGAAAGAAGTAATGGTAGTAGAAGTTGGTGGCGAAGACACGAAAGTTCAAAACACCTTCGATCTGTTAACTGCAGTTCTGAATAAAGTGAAAAACGTTCCAGACAAGAAAGGGTTAGGAGTGTTTTATTGGGAGCCCGAAGGAGCACGCAGTTGGAGTCATTACGGATTAAGTGCCTGGGGAGAAGATGGGAAACCCTCTCTGGCTCTAGATGCATTTAAATAATATATATATATTATGATTCCCGGCTTCAGATAAGAATATTACAGTACGGGACCCTGATTTTAGTCTTTAAAATTATAACTATATGATCCGAAAAATCTTACAATCACTTTTAATACCAATTTGCTTTACCCTGGTGCTTTATCCAATGGGTTGTAAACAAAGCAATCCGGTAATTGAACCTAAAGATACCATTCCTACCATCAAAGTGGATAGTTTTGCCAAAGGTGCCGATGTGAGTTGGGTGACACAAATGGAAGCCGCCAATAAAAAGTTTTACAACTCTTCAGGAACAGAAATGGAATGCATGTCTTTGTTGAAAGGCCTGGGTATGAATTCTATCCGCTTACGGGTATGGGTTAACCCGACAGATGGCTGGTGCAATATGCAGGATGTACTGGTAAAAGCTTTACGGGCTAAAAATCTGGGGATGCAGATTATGATTGATTTTCATTATAGCGACACCTGGGCAGATCCGGGTCACCAGGTAAAACCTGCAGCATGGGCTGCATTAAATTTTGCAGGATTGACAACTGCCCTCGTTACGCATACAAAGGAAGTATTAACTACGTTGAAGACAAACGGAATTTCTCCCAATTGGGTACAAGTAGGTAACGAAACCGGAAATGGCATGTTGTGGGAAGATGGAAAAGCATCATCAAATATGGCTAATTATGCAGCATTAACCACCGCAGGATATGATGCCATAAAAGCTGTTTTTCCGGATGCAAAAGTTATTGTTCATTTGCAGGAAGGTCAGAATAACAGCTTGTTCAGATGGTTATTTGATGGATTAAAAAGTTACGGTGCCAAATGGGATGTTATTGGGATGTCCCTGTATCCTTCCACTACCGACTGGCAAACACAGAACCAGCTGTGCCTGTTGAATATGAACGATATGGTAGACCGTTACGGAAAAGAAGTCATGATCTGTGAAGTTGGCATGAGTTGGGATTCACCGGACATTGCCAAAAGTTTCCTGACAGATTTGATTGCAAAGACTAAAACGGTTACGGGAGGTAAAGGACTTGGCGTTTTCTATTGGGAACCCGAATCGTACGGTAACTGGAATAATTATTCATTAGGGGCATTCGACAATAGTGGAAAACCTACTGTTGCCTTAGATGCTTTTAAATAACTGAAGAAAAGTAATAATTCAGTTGTTTCTGCAAAAAGTATAGAAAAATTGATCACTGTATCCTGAGCATCTGAGGAAGGCACTTACGGGAAAGCATTTTAAGATTAGAATAAAGTAAAACAAACCTAATTCCACAATCAGATCATCCTGGTAAATTTTAGAATGAATGATTGAAAATTTATAGTTTAGAATGAAACAGATCCATCCAACAGGCAAAATTAAATTGTCATTCGTGTTCCTTTTTATTATTTCTCTGAGTGTTTATTCACAGGATAAACGTCAAAAGATCAATTTCAATGACAATTGGCAAACCTGTAATCAGGAAGACGTCAACCCATCTCAAAAATCAGTGCCTGTAGATGACAGCTATTCATTCCACGATTGGCAAACGGTGAACTTGCCTCATACTGCATTCATTGAGCCGCTGGTTATCTCGGAACCCCGTGTAGGTATAAGTTGGTATAAAAAAGATTTTACTGCTAAACACGATTGGAAAAACAGAAAAATCTTTATTGAATTTGAGGCAGTGATGCAAAAAGCGGAAGTCTGGCTGAACGGAAAACTCTTAATAACACATACCGGAGGATATCTCCCTTTTTCAATTGATATTTCCAACGAAATAATATATAATAAGTCAAACCGGTTAATTGTCAAAACCGACAATCACGACGATCCCGAAGTTCCGCCCGGAAAGCCCATCAAGAAGCTGGATTTTTGTTACTACAGCGGTATATACAGGAATGTCTCCATCATTATATGCGACCGACTTTATTTTACAGACCCGGTACAAGCCAATCGGCCAGCTTCGGGAGGTATACATGTATGGTATCCTGAAGTCACGGCACAAATGGCTACAGTAGCTGTATCTGCTCATATTCGGAATGACTTTGACCATGCACGTAATTTTGAATTAAGTTATGTCCTCTTTGATAAAACAGGTGCTTCAGTGACATTGAAATCGTCGCAAGAAATCACCATCGAAGCTAATTCGGAAAAAACTATTCTAGAGAAGTTACAGGTTGAAATGCCAGATCTTTGGCATCCGAATCATCCTGATTTATATACACTAAAAGTTGGAATTGTTGAAAACAATTCCCTGAATGATATTATAAGTACAAAAATCGGAATTCGTAAATTCGAACTTGTCAGGAAACAGTTTATGATAAATGGTGAACCTCTGTTGTTTGTAGGCACCAACCGTCATCAGGAATATCCGTATATCGGCAATGCCTTGTCGGACAATGCCCAATACCGGGATGCTGTTAAAATTAAAGAAGCCGGATTTAATATTGTACGTTTATCACATTATCCTCAGTCACCTGCATTCATGAATGCCTGTGACGAATTGGGGATTCTAACCATTGCCGCTATTCCGGGCTGGCAATTTACGGGCAATGAAACGTTCATGCAACATTCGTATCAGGATGCCCGCGATCTGATTCGCAGGGACCGAAACCATGCCTCTGTTGCTATGTGGGAGCTTTCGCTAAATGAAACGCCCATGCAGGATAATTTCATGCAACAAATGGTAACGATAGCCAACCGGGAATCACCGGATTCAAAGCTGATTACCTGCGGGTGGATCAATAAATTCTATGATGTCTGGATTCCGGCACGTCAACATGCTAAAGCTCCTGATTACTGGAAGAAATATGATGGTGAAACGGCCTTGTTTACCGGTGAATATGGCGATTGGGAATACTTTGCCCAGGATGCCGGTCTGAATCAAACAGGATATGCCGGATTAAAAGGGGATGAACGCACCAGCCGCCAATTGCGTGGTGCCGGTGAAAAACGGTTGTTACAACAAGCTGCCAACTTTCAGGAAGCTCACAACGACAATTTGATGAACCCTCATTTAGGGGATGCCAACTGGTTAATGTTCGATTATAACAGGGGGTATTCACCTGATATTGAATCATCAGGCATTATGGATATTTTTCGTCTGCCTAAATTTTCGTACTACTTTTACAGAAGTCAAAACCATTCACTAAACCCAGCAACAATCAAAGGAAACGGTCCAACAGTAAAGATTGCTTCGTACTGGAATGAAACATCCGATTTCCATGCTTTAAAAGTTTATTCAAATTGTGACGAAATTGCATTGTATCTGAATAATAGACTTATTGAACGTATAACAGCTACGCGGGATATTATCTCGGGCCAGCTTCCTTATCCTCCTTTTATTTTCAATATGAAGAAGTTTGAGGCAGGTCAGTTGAAAGCCGTTGGTTACATAAAGAATAAAATTGTTTGTGAAGATACAGTACTGACAGCCGGAAAAGCAAGCTACATTCACCTGATATACGACCAAAGCCGAAAATTATTAAAAGCCGATGGTGCCGATGTGGTTTTTGTATACGCCTCAGTTTGTGATGAAAACGGAACGATAATTACCGATTCGGATGCTTCCATTCAGTTTACTATCAACGGGAATGGAAAATTGATTGGTCAAAACCCTATAAAAGCAGAAGCTGGCATTGCCACGATATTACTTCAAGCAGGAACTCGTACTAATAAAATTGTTATCCGGGCAAATTCCGAGAACCTGAAGCCGGCTGTGTTAAGTATTGATCCATTGAAATAAATTGGAATTCTGCCTGGTTTCAGGTCTAAAACAAAATACTGTTTTCAGTCTTATATGACAGGAATAGATGAACTAAGGACTCAATAAAAGAACCATAAACAAAATGAAAAAAGAATACTTATTAAAAGACAACAAATAATGTCGTATAATTTTAATTTTAATAAGGGTAAGTTTTTTTACTTAATATTTCTACGAAGGGTTAAATAAAAAATAAGGTTTAATGCTTATAACGCACATATTTAATGTATTAAACCTTAGTAGAAGACCAAACACCCCAGATTAAAAACCTTATTCCCTTATTTGGAATATTTGAAAAGTTCAATTTTTCAAGGAATAATACAGGACAATATATTGGTCCAATTACTTTTAACTTATTAATCCAGTTCTTTTCTAACAGTAAAACTAAAAATACTTCCTATATCTTTTTCGCTTGTAACGGTCATTTTACCTCCGTTACGCTCAGTAAATTCTTTGCATACTATCAAACCCAGGCCATTTACTTCTTCGTTATTGCTTCCATTGAGTTTAGTACTGTGATTTATTGAAAACAGGTTCTTTAATTCTGCATCATTCATTCCTCTACCCGAATCTTTAACAGAAATCAGGATCTGTGTACCGGACAATTCAGTAAATATTTCTATTTTTCCATGACTGTCAGTAAATTTTATTGCATTCGATAATAAGTTGATAAGCACTGTTTTCAGCATCATTTCATCGGCATTGATATATATATCACTTCCTATAAATGTTTTTATCTCTATATTTTTATTCTTGGCTGCCTGCCGACATTGTGCAATTTTATCACCGACAATTGAGTTTAAATTTAGCCGCGCCGGTTGAACTATTATCCCTCCCCATTGCGATTTTGACCATAACAACAGATCTTCTAACAGGACATGAAGATTCTCAGTTGCATCTTCAAGGCTGTATAGATAATTTAATATTTCTTGTTTGCTAAATGACGAATAATTTTTTGTCATTTGATGAATTAACAACTTCAACGCAAAGGTTGGGTTTCGGAGGTCGTGAGCAATAATAGAGAAAAATCTATCTTTTGAAGCATTTAATTCCAGTAATTTCTCTCTCGAAAATTTTAGTTCGATTTGTGTGGCTATTCGTGCAATTAGTTCTCCTTTATTAAAAGGTTTGGTTATATAATCCACAGCTCCCATTTCAAAGCCATGTACTATATTTTCTGAGTCAGATACCGCCGTTAAAAATATGATAGGAATGTCTTTCGTTATTAAGTTTGATTTGAGTATTTTACACACTTCAAAACCATCCATTTCAGGCATTTGAATATCAAGCAGAATCAGATCGGGGGATTGTTGGCTGATAGATTCAAGTGCATTTGCTCCGGAAGATGAAATGCTTACATTGTATCCTTTGTCATAAACGATACTCCCCATTAATTGTAAATTCTGCAGATTGTCGTCTACAATTAAGATGGTTGCTTTTTTAGTTTCCGGCATACATTATTTATTTATAAATGATGATAACTGTTTCAATGTACTATTAATTTTCAATATATTAAAAGATTGAATATATCCGGAAAGTTGTGAGCAAAATTCCGAAACATCATTATTTTGGTGCATTTTATTGTATTCTTCCATCTTTTCAACAAGTCCGATTAATTCATCTATGTTCAATGTCTTTAGCTGTTTTAATATCGAATGCATAAACGATTGAATGAACTCTGCTTTGACACCGGGTGAAAGATGATTTGTACTTATTACTTTCTTTTGTTCATTATTCAATAAAGGATCCGGTAGCTTTTGATCTGTGAATGATTCTTCATAAGGTAAATACTTCATTAGAATAGCAATTAATGCCTCTTTATAAATTGGCTTAATAAGAATATCATCTGCAATCAATCGCATTTTATTTTTTTGTTCTTTCATCCCAGAAGCTGAAAGTGCAATCAAAGGTATATTTTTTAATGATTCGTCCGATTTAATAATATTGATAGCCGTATATCCATCCATCACAGGCATTTCCATATCCATCAATATCAAATCGGGTCGTTGAATATTCATTGCCTGTATACATTCTTCGCCATTTTCGGCTTCAATAATTAAAATATTTAAATTTTCGAGATAGCCTTTTATCACCTGACGATTGGAAAGCATATCTTCAGTCAGAAGCAGCACAGGATTCTTAAATTTTATTTCTGATGGATAATAGTTTACGGAGACTTTCACTTCAGCACCCTGAATTGGACTTATTTCTACATTAAAAAGTAAAAAACTGAATACTGAACCTTTATCTATTTCACTTTCCACGGCAATAGTCCCACCCAGGAGTTCAACCAATCGCTTGGTAATACTTAATCCAAGACCTGTTCCTCTATATAGGTTTCTGTCTTTTTTTGTTGCCTGAATAAATGGTTCGAAAATAGTAACTATTTCATTTTCCTGAATGCCTATCCCCGTATCTTTAATTACAAATTTCAAGTCGACTTTACTATCGTCATTTATTTTTTGAATGGTACGAATTTGAATATCAACAGATCCTTTGTGTGTGAACTTTAGCGCATTCCCAATCAGGTTAAATAAAATCTGCCTTAAATACCGGTCATCAGAAATAAGGCTTTCCGGAATGTCATTTGACAAATCAAAATTCAATGTTACTCCCTTTTCCAATGCTTTCATTTGAAATACTGTGTCTATCTCTGCAACAATACTCTTCAAATTAACAGGATGATAATCGATCACCGTTTTGCCTGCTTCAACTTTTGATAAATCAAGGATATCGTTAATAAGATTAAGCAGCATCTTGCTGCTTAGCATGATATTATCCAGGTATTCGGTATAAATATTGTGCCCGATCAATTTTTCTTTGAGAATATTTGAGAAACCAATAATGGAGTTTAATGGTGTTCTTATTTCATGGCTCATATTAGCAAGAAATTCACTCTTCATTTTGTTGGCATCTTCGGCCTCTTTCTTTGCTATCTTAAATTCTTCTTCTGTTTTCTTTCGATCAGTTATATCATTCTTTATTGCAATAAAACGAACTATTCTTCCTGATTCATCTTTTAAGGGTGTGATAGTCATTTCTTCATCATAAAGGCTACCATTTTTTCGTTTATTGATTAATTCGCCGTACCAGACTTTCCCTTCGAGAACAGTATCCCATAGCTCTTTGTAAAAGTCATCATCATGTTTGCCTGACTTTAAGGTTCTTGGATTTTTGCCTGCGATATCTTCCTTCGAGTAACCTGTAAGCGCTGTGAAAGCCTTATTAATCCATTCTACATTCCCTGAACTATCAGTGATAACAATGGCATTCGCCACAGCATTAAGTGCAGTACTTTGGATAATTAGCAGTTCTTCTGTTCGTTTTTTTCTTTTAATTTCATTATGTAAATTTCGATTTGTTTCAGCAAGTTGTTTGGTCCTTTCTTCAACCCGTATTTCAAGTTCATCTTTCAATATTTCATTCTCAGTATTCTGTAAAATCAGTTCCGTGTTGGCAATAGCTAACTCTGCCGCTCGCTTTCCTGTTTCTTCATATTGTAAGGCCAGTGATTTATTAGCAAGAATTAATTCAAGTTCTGCAATTTTGAGCTTAGAAATATCTGTGGATACTCCAATCACTCCTACAACTTGTCCCTGTGAATCTCGCAACGGAAGCTTACTGGTGTCTAACCAGATTTCTTTTCCGTCAACTTGATGAAACATTTCAATGATGTGTAATTTAGCCTTGCCTTTTTCTATGACTTCTATATCGTCAGCACGGTAATGTTCTCCCTCTGTTATTCCCCAGGGCATATCATAATCCGTTTTACTCTCTATTTCAGAAGGATTAATTAATCCTGCTCCGGTTGCAAAAGACTGATTGCATCCCAAATAATTCGACTCCCTGTCTTTCCAAAATACAATACCCGGGAAATTATCCAGAACCGTTTGAAGCATCTGATCGCTCTTTCTTAACACCTCCGTTGACTTTTTACTTTCTGTAATATCGGTATTTATTGCAATCGCTCCCAATATATTTCCATGACTATCTTTTATGACATCCGTACGCTTATAAGACGGGAACACCCTTCCGCTTTTTGTTATCATATCTATCTCTCTGGATTGAAATTCTCCATTCAGAATTTCGCTTACCATTTTTTTTCCTACCTCCGGGTCATTAATTAAAGCTCCTCCTCCACCTGCGGAAGCTATTTCTTCAACGGTTTCGTAACCAAATAATTTTGAGAATGCTTTATTTTGATAATAATGATGACCCTGTGCATCTAATATCCCAATGGCATCACTGGTGGATTCAAGAGCTTTGTTGATAAAGAGTATTTTTTCTTCGTTTTCTTTTCGTTCAGAGATATCATACACAAATCCCGAACATACAAGTGGTTTCCCATTCAAATCTTTTTTTACGACAGATCCATAATCATAAAACCAGATATAAACGCCTGATTTGGTTAAAATTCGATATTCAGCTTCATAGTTTTTATATTTTCCCTTGAAGTGCCCACTCATAGCGTCCATGATCCTCTGATAATCGTCCGGATGAACCAGCTTTGTAAAATCGGTATAATGTTTGAAATTTTCAGGAGGATACCCCAACATTTCCACTTTATGTTTATCGAAAGTTACACCCCCTGTTTCAACATTCATTTCCCACCAGGCCATGTTGCCACCTTGTAAAGCCAATGATAATCGCGAATTGTTTTCAATCAGTGCATCTTTCGACTTGTTTAGTTCATTGTTGTCTTTCTCATATAAAGTCTTCAGGGAATTATTTTCATGTCTTAATTCTTGCAACTCTTCAATAAGTTGGTCTTTAGATTTCAATAAATCCTTCATATAGAAATTTCATTTAAAGTTAGATTAAAATAAGCCGGAGATAATAATATCTTTTTTAATATATTAATTGAATCCCCTTGTTTTGAAAAAGTCTTACCCTTATTCCGACAATTGTTTTTGTTCATCTATTTATGGTAAATACTCTTTATCGAGGTTCAAGATCCTGACTATCCCTGTTTCCTACAATACAATCCGGGGAAATAATTGACAAGTGGGATATCATAAAATAATGAATGTCTTATTTTAGGACAGGTTTTCACTATCTATTATTAGATACTTCTTAATTTCACATCTATGATACATCGGCGAATTTAAAATCAAATAAGTCCAGTCATGTATACATTGCGTTAGCGGATATACTTAAAATTTCTTTAAAGTTACACAATTTTAACGGGATTTGTTATCATGTGTCTTTTAATTTTATGCATTTATGATCCACTTCATTCTTTCAATTCAAAGATATTTTAATTTAAATGTTATAATCTTTGGATTAAAGATTCAATAGTTACCAGATTAAATTAAATAGTGTTTCTTCTGGAATGAATATAATTACTTTTCAGAGAACAGTTATAAAGTTCAGGCAACCATATTTTGTTTTTTTAGGTAGGAATACATCCGAATAAACAAGGGTTTTGGTACTATACCATACCCCTTCTCCGGAAGATGGACTGAGTATTTTCTTAATTATATTTTTGTTGTGTATCAAACAAATAATACAAAGATCCGTTTTCTAAACAATTTGGTTGAGAGTATGTTATAGTGGAGTAATTAGTTTTGGGACCTGATTATTTTGTACTCATAGCTTCTCAAATAACCTTATAGTTGAGTAAAGGTTTTTTCTTACTCACAAAGTTCACAGTTATTAACATGAAATCGAATTGTTTGAAATTTACCTTTCTCCTTTGTATCCTTCTTGTGGGTTACAGTTCTATCTACTCTCAGCAAGACTCCCTTCGAAAATCGGAAAACAACTATAAAATGAATTTAATTCATGGTTCTTTTGGAACGTTGGTTTTAGGATACACTGCCAATATTTTTTATGACCGGTTACTTTCCAGGATTGGGAAACAAAACTCAACCTGCACATTTGTAAGAATTGGTTATCAGGACAATATCATACTTACAGACCCCAATGGCAGTGCTTTTATACTTGAAGGAGGAATTTTAACCGGAAAAAATTATGGACACTTTGAAGGTGCCCTGGGGATAACGTATATTCAGACTCAAAACAACGTCATCCGTCCAGCTTTTTCAGTTGGATTCAGAGGTCAAAAACCGAATGGGACATTTATGTTCAGAACAGGTTTAGGATTCCCTGAATTATTGTTTCTTGGTGTTGGTATAGGATTTTAAATTGAAAAAAGGAAAGTCTTCAATTATTTGAACCTGCTCTGCTCAAAAAAATAGCTTTTTTAGGTAACCGTTATTTTTTGAATATATTTATCCTGAATTTTCGAAACAAACAACACCATACAGTTAGCACCTATCAGGGCAAACAACATATCCGATTGTGTATCCCACACATCACCCTGCGTCCCAAGAAAAGCTTCTGACGACTGGCCTGACATAACAGCCACCAACCATTCAAACAGTTCATAACAGGCACTGATAGTCATACAAACACAAACGGTGAGAAAGGGCAACCAGTTACCCCGCTTTACAATTTCCAGCCGGACAAACAATTCCCT
>Ga0302209_10000406_pt1 | contig 20001 bp, 17 predicted proteins | sample II_Fen_E3_1_FD_194574 | JGI IMG/M metagenome (GOLD analysis project Ga0302209, IMG submission 194574) | Peat permafrost microbial communities from Stordalen Mire near Abisko, Sweden - II_Fen_E3_1 | ecosystem: Environmental > Terrestrial > Soil > Wetlands > Permafrost | place: Sweden: Abisko...
ACTTTGATAATGAAATTCAGGTAGAAAAATTGAAACAATATCCGGGTATTGAATGTGTAAACATCAAACCACAGGTTGATAAATATATCTTCCCTGACGGAAAATGTGTGCTGTTGTTGGCTGATGGACGCTTGGTAAATCTGGGTTGTGCTACCGGTCACCCATCGTTTGTAATGAGTAATTCATTTACTAATCAGACATTGGCACAAATAGAATTATTCACCAAAGATTACGCTGTGGATGTTTATCGTCTGCCAAAACATTTGGACGAAGAAGTGGCTCGCTTGCACCTCGAACAATTGGGCGTAAAACTAACCGTGCTTACTCCCGAACAAGCAGAATATATTGGTGTTAGTGCCGATGGACCTTACAAACCGGAACACTACAGATATTAGTGGTTTAATGGATATATCAATTTTTGAATATCATATAATTTAGACTGTAAATTTGATTTATCTTTCATGGATCCATATTTTAAAAATCAATAAAGCTATATACGATGAATAATATAGGAAATGAATTATATAATTTAGTTAGTGAATTATTCCCTATTTGCAGAAGTATAACTGGGAATGGAGTTAGATTGACTTTAGATATTTTAAAGAAACATATTCCAATTAATATACATGAAGTGCCATCAGGTACTCAAGTTTTTGATTGGAATGTACCAAAAGAATGGAATATAAAAGACGCATATGTGTTGGATGAAACTGGGACTAAAATAATTGATTTTAAATTAAATAATTTGCATCTAGTGGGATATTCAGTACCAAAAGATAATGAAGTTGATTTAATAGAGCTTCAAAAGCATCTTTATTCATTACCAGAAAGCCCAGATGCAATACCATATATTACATCTTATTATAAAGAAAATTGGGGTTTCTGCATAACCGATAATCAAAGAAAATCACTACAGCCAGGAAAATATAGAATATTTATTGATTCGTCATTGACAAATGGGAGTTTGACTTATGGTGAAATAATTCTACCTGGTAAAACAAAAAAAGAGATACTAATATCAACATATATTTGTCATCCTTCACTAGCAAATAACGAATTATCAGGACCAGTGGTGATAACATTTATAACAAAATGGTTGTTAAGTATTGACAGAAAGTATACTTATAGAATCATTTTCGTCCCAGAAACCATTGGTTCTTTAACATATATTTCTAAAAATTTATATGACCTAAAAAATAATGTTATAGCTGGATTTAATGTTACATGTATTGGCGATAATAATTCTTATTCATATTTATCTTCAAGGTACGGCAACACCTATGCAGATAAAGTTGTAGACAATATTTTTAAATTTAATTGCCCGAATTATACAAGCTACAGTTACCTTGAAAGAGGTAGTGATGAAAGACAATATTGTAGTCCAGGAATTGATCTACCAGTAGTTTCTGTTATGCGCACTAAGTATGGTGAATATCCAGAATACCATACATCTTTAGATAATTTGGAGTTTATATCACCAGATGGTTTGCTAGGAGGTTTTAATATATTAAAAAAATGTATCGAAGCAATCGAAGTAAATGATAATTATAAATCAACATATCTAGGTGAACCCCAATTAGGAAAGCGTGATTTATATCCCAATACGAGTAGTAAACAAACAAGAAAGGAAGTTTACAATATGATGAATTTTTTAGCATATGCAGACGGTTCAAATGATTTATTGGACATTAGCAATTTAATAAACGTATCAATAGATGAATTGATTCCTATTATTATTACATTAAAAGAAAATAAATTAATTTTTTAGATTTATAAAGATATGTTAGGTATAATTATTCAAGCAAGAAGTAATTCTAGTAGATTACCAAGGAAAGTTCTTTTGCCATTCTATAATAATAATTGTATTTTAGAAATATTAATTGACAGGATTAAAAATAATACTATAAATATTCCAATTATAATTGCAACTACCATAAATGAAAGTGATGATGAAATTGAAACAATATCATTAAATAAAGGAGTTAATGTATATAGAGGTGATGAGGATAATGTATTATTGAGATTTATTAAAGCATCAGAAAAATTTAAACTAACAAAGATTATTAGAATATGTTCTGATAATGTTCTTTTAGATATGGATGCTCTAAATTTTCAAATCCTAAATTTTGATAAAATGTCAATTGATTATTGGGCATATAGTTTGAGAGATAGAACTCCAACAATATTAACTCATTTTGGTTTTTGGGCTGAAGCAGTTTCTTTAACAGCATTAAAAAAAGTCTCAATTATTACGGATGATAAAAAATATTTAGAACATGTAACTAATTATGTTTATACGCATAAAGATATTTTTAATATATACTTAGACGAAATTCCATGCAAAATTGAAGAATTAAATGGAACTGCTAGATTAACAATTGATACTAAAGAAGATTTTGTATTAATGAAAGAAATTTACTCACAACTAATAAAAGACGATGTGAAAATTTGTATTAGTTCTGTTTTTGAGCTATTAACTGAAAGAAAAGATTTTCAAGAAATAATGAAGTGTCAAATAAAGTTAAATCAAAAATAATAAAATTAAATCAAAATAATGAATAATAAAATTTATATCATTGGCGAAATTGGTCAAAATCATAATGGATCAGTTGATATTGCTAAACTCATAATTGATTATGCTTCCAGACCAATTGTGGACACTCAATTTGGAGAAAAATTAAAAGGAATGGACGCAATAAAATTAGTTAAAAGAGATTTGGATTATGAATTGTCTTTAAGTCAAATGAACAAAGTTTATAACTCACCACATTCATTTGGAAGAACATATGGTGAGCATAGAAAATCTCTAGAATTGGATTATGAACAACACTTTGAATTGTATAAATATGCAAAAATAAACAATTTAGATACTATTGAAACATTATGTGCGCCAAGTACGTTAAAAATTTTGAAATACTTCATTCCTGATAAACTCAAAGTAGCTTCACGTGATTTGACTAATCTTCCGCTAATAGCGGCTATGGCTGAAACAAAAATTCCAATAATCTTGTCTACAGGAATGGCTAGTAAATTAGAACTTGATAAAGCATTAGAAATTATTACAAAATTCCATTCCGATATTTCAATATTACATTGTGTCTCAGAGTATCCAACACAATATAAAAACGTCAATTTAAATACTATTAAGTATTTAATAAATAACTATCAACAATATATAATTGGCTATTCCGATCATACAATTGGAATTTCTACTCCAATTGCTGCAGCGACTATGGGTGCAATGATTATTGAAAAACATATTACTTTAGACAGGACAATGAAAGGTACAGATCAAGCCGGATCATTAGCAATTAATGGTATTGAACGAATGGTGAGAGATATAAGAAATCTAGAAAGTTCTTTAGGAATTGAAGATATTTTTATTTGTAATGACGTAGTGGGAGCAAGGAAAAAACTAGAAAGATCAATTGCAGCAATAGTTGATTTAGAGGAAGGACATATTATAAATGAAAATGATTTACATTTGTTATCGCCTGGTGATGGATTTAAATGGACAGAGAAAGATTCTATAATTGGTAAGAAACTGAAAATGAAAGTTTCAAAAGATGAAATTATTTATTCACAATATTTGTTGTAAATTTGCTTATGGGCTTACCAAAATTAGTTTTGTCGGATATAGATGGTGTGTGGACTGATGGAGGAATGTATTATGATCAGTTAGGCAATGAGTTCAAAAAATTTAACACGTCGGATAGTGCAGGCATATTATTTCTACAGGAACTTAATATACCAATTGGTATTATCACTGGAGAAGATACAAAGATTGTACAAAATCGTGCTCAAAAACTTAAAGTAGACTTTTTATTCCAAGGGGCAAAAGATAAATTTAAAATTGCAACGGAGTTATGTTTAAGATTAAAAATTGAAATGAAAGAAGTTGCATTTATTGGTGATGATATTGGTGATTTAAAACTTCTAAAATCTGTTGGTTTTTCATGTGCTCCTCAAAACGCATCTGACTATATACAAAAAGAAGTTGATTATGTCACTGCAAAAAAGGGAGGAGATGGAGCTTTCAGAGAATTTGTAGAACATATGTTATTAAAAGAAAATAAATTAGAAACTGTTTTAAATGCTATTATTTATGAAAAATAAGATACGTACTTTATTAATTGACTTAGGTCTATCTTCAGCTGATTCATTTTCTGAGTTTTATCCAAAGATTAGAGATTATGATGGAATTTCTGTACTAAAATGCTCAAAGAGTGGTGTTTTATTACTTTCAAGGACAGATCATTTAGATGAAGAATACTATGTTACTCAAAAAGGATATTCATATTGGGCTTCAAATCGAACAGAAGCAATTGCAAAAGTCACAATGGAGGATACAAATCGAAGGTACAATCAATTTAATTATCTTATAAGAAATAAAAAATGGTTGGATGTTGGAACTGGACCTGGTGATATTTTGGAAAAAATGGGAAGTTTGGCTAATAAAGTAATTGCTGTAGAACCACAAACAGATGTAAGAAACAATCTTAAAGAAATGAAGTGGGATGTTTATCCATTTGTAAAAGATGTACCAGAATCTGATTTTGATATTGCAACTGTTTTTTTAGTTTTACAACAATTGTTTGATCCTATCACAGAATTGAAAAATATAAAAAATAAATTAATTCCTGGAGGTAAAATAATAGTAGAAGTTAATAATGCAAATGATTTCTTGTTTTCCCAATTAAATTTGGAATCTTTTAAAAGTTATGCCTTTCAAAAATCAGTGTTAATGTTTCATACTAGAATTAGCTTAAAAACCTTTTTAGAAACAGCTGGTTTTAAAAATATAATAATTCAGGGTGTTCAAAGATATCCGTTATCGAATCATCTATATTGGTTGTCAAAAGGTGAACCAGGTGGTCATAATATCTGGAGTCACCTTAGAAATCCAGAATTAGATAGTGCTTATTTGAATTTGTTATCTAGTCTTGACCAAACTGATACTCTTATTGCAATTGCTGAAGTATAATTTATACAAATATATTTTCAGTAAATAATATCATAAAGATTTAATTATAATTTACAGTAATGTCGGAAAGTGGATTGTTAAATAGTGAAATGCAAAAAGACAAAAAAAAATATTTTTACGATTTTTATTATTTAATTGTTATTCTTGTTTACTTCTCAGCAATATATATTCCTCAAATAAGGCTAGGAGTATTTATGTCAATTGTTATGCTATATTTACTTTATTATTTAGTAAAGAATAATTTATTTTCTATTCGAACTCATTTAGACATAATCGTAATCTTTTATATAATATATAACACAATATCCATCCTTTGGTTCTTATGGTCAGGTTTACCAATTGATGTTTTTATTATGGAATATTCAAATTCAATTCTCCCAATAATTTGTTTTTATTTTATAGGTCGAATTTACAGAAAAGACACTGATTTTTTTAAAATCACATTGTATGCGCTTGTTGTGTGCTTTATTATAGGGTTCTATTTTCAACTTACTTTACCTGAGAATTATAGAGAATTTATGGCGAAAATGGATGACTCAGGTGAAACAGATCCTGTATCGTTCTTTTCGGGTTTTAGATCTTTATTAGGTTTAACTGCTACTGGTTCATTAGGTTCTATTGGTGTTTTAATAAGTCTTGCAATTGTTTCTACGAGTAAAGTAAAAAAAGGTAAATTTGTATTGCTTATTTGTTTTTTTGCGTTGGTATTAACTTTTCGACGTTCGGCATTATATGTTGCTGTTTTTGCATTTTTGTGGATAAATTATTTGTTTTTATTTAAATTTAAAATTGCCAGATGGAAATTATTTATTTTTGAAATATTAGCAATTTTTTTGTTTGTTCTTTTAATTAATAGTTTATATCCAGATTTTTTAAAAAGTGTATCCACCAGATTTGGAGCTTTATCAAGTGCGGTAGATGAAAGAAAAAGTAATTGGTTTGAAGGTTTAACGAAAGCTAGTAATTTAATAATTGGCGATGGGCTAGGCAAATTTGGTCACAAAGCTGCGCAATATACAGATAATATACTCCCTGATGGAAACTATTTTAGAATTATTGCAGAACTTGGAATTTTTGGTCTATTAATATTCATAGCTATAATTTTTGTTGCGTTAAAAAAAGGTCTAACTCAATTAGCTGATAATTACATAGAAATAGGTATTGTTATTATGCTTTGTTTGCAAGCAATAGGTTCTGACATTTTCTCTTTTCAACTAATAGCCCCAATATTTTGGTATTCCATTGGTCGTTGTGGTAGAATTCCACCAAACAACAACAAAAAATCAGATATTGACAAACATAATAAAACATCAGTAGAAAGTGTACCAACATTGTGCAAATCTCTTTGAATATTTCATATACCTATCTTAAATTAACAATATTCTAATTTAATATGCAAGACCTAATAAGTGTTGTAGTTCCTGTTTACAACGTAGAGAAATACTTAATCCGATGTGTTGAAAGTATTATTTCACAAACATATAGCCCTATCGAAGTTATTCTAGTCGATGATGGATCGTCAGATTCATGCCCTAAAATCTGTGATGAATACGCATGTAAATTTGAAAACATACGTGTAATACATTTGAAAAATGGAGGGCCTTCAATTGCTCGCAATATAGGAATACAAAATGTCATTGGCAACTTCATGACATTTGTTGATAGTGATGATTTTTTACACCCTAAACTTATAGAAGTGTTAAAGAAGAATATGGATGACTGTAATGTGTCCGTGAGTATGTGTGCATTTTATAAATATAAAGAAGATGATAAAGTGCATTATACTTCAACTTCAGATGCTAACTTGAAAATAGTTAGCGATCAAGATGCAATGAATATGTTATTGGATAAGCAAGATCTCTGTGCTCCTTGGGGTAAATTATATAATATTAGACATTTTAAGACTATCCGTTTTCCTGTCAATAAAATATATGAGGACATGTTGACTATTCCTCTCATATTCAGAGAGGCTAAGTTAATCTCACTGAATTCATTAAAGTTGTATTATTACAATCAAGAAGGATTCAGCATCACAAGATCGATCTTTGATGAAAAAAAAATATTGAATTTAATAGAAGCTTCTAGATTTTGGGAAATTTTCACTTCAGCTCATTACCCAGAAATTGCGAATAAGGCAAAATTACACCACCTAACAAACATTATAAATGTTTGTGTTCAGATTGCAAAACAGGATAATCAAATGAATAGTCAATTATTTATTCAAAACAAAGCTGAAATTCTCAGAAATTTCTATTTTTTGTTTTTTTCAACAGGTTTTAGGTGGCAAGATAAAGTTAAATTAATTTGTTTGCGTTTAGGTTTATTCAAAATTTTATTACTCTTGAAATATTAATTGGCGTGATGGTATAAATAAATGAAACTAAATAATGTCGTATTACTTTCAACCTTGTACCCGGCAAAAACCTCTTAAAAACTCCATTTCCTATTTCTTTCTCCTTCTGGAGAAAGAACCCGAAGGGATTGAGGTTGGAGAGGAATTAAGGGAAAGATCAAATTTAAAATGTTATATTTGTCTTACTACTTAATATCTCAGAATATGAAATTAAGAAAGTAGAATTATATATTACATTTAAATCATAAAATCTGTTTTTGATTTATTCATTCCAAAATCAAATAATGTGTTAAAAAAAATTATCAAAAAATATTTTTTGAAGTATTTTAAGTCAATTGAATTGTTTCAAGCGTCTAATGTGAATTTTGATATCATCAATACAGGAAAGAAAAGTGTATTCGGTTGTAAAATAATAAATTCAGAAGTAAGTTTTACAACTATAAATGAGGGTTGTATAATTAGTGATTCTAAAACTTATGGAGATATACGATTAGGTCGATTTGTAACAATTACTGGTCCTGGTACAGTCATTAAAGCTTTGCATGAATACATTACAATTGGTTCTTTTAGTTCAATTGGACAAAATGTATGTATTTTGGATTTTAATCATGATTTTAATAAAATGTCTTCTAGTTTTATTAATCATTTAATTTACAAGACTTCATTTACTAATGACATTATTACGAAAGGTCCTATTATTATTGAGGAAGATGTTTTTATAGGTTCGAATTCAATAATATTGGCTGGAGCATCCATTGGTCGTGGCTCTATTATTGGCGCAGGAAGTATTGTTACAAAAAATATCCCAAAATATTCTATAGTAGCAGGGAATCCTGCAAAAATAATTTCCAAAAGATTTGATGACAGTATGATTGAATACCTTGAAAATTTAAAATGGTGGGAATGGGATATTAAGAAAATAAAAGAAAATAAAAATTTGTTCAGTGTTAACCTTAATGATTATAGACCTGATTTACTAGAATCAATTATTAATTGAGAAAAAAAATTAAATGGAAAACGAAAAATCAGGAAATTTAAATAGAATAGCGTTAAAATCAGGATCAAGTTATATGTTGTCCAATATTTTAATAAGTGCAAGTTCTATAATAACGGCTCCAATATTTACTCGTTTGTTAACAACTTCTGATTATGGTATTGCAAGTAATTTTGTAGCTTGGCTAAATATTGGATTGGTTGTTATCGGGTTAGGTTTACCCTACAGTATTGGAAATGCAAAAACAGATTTTCCTTCTGAATTAAACAAGTATTTAGCATCAATTCAAACGTTAGGTACCATCATGGCAGCTACCGTTTTAATACTTGTATTTTTATTCAGGCGGCAATTATCTGAATGGATGGCGATGGATCAAAATCTGGTGTTGGTGATTTTTGTCTATCTATTATTCCTTCCATCTGTTGTATTTGCTCAGGAGAGATACAAATTTATTCTCCAATACAAGCAAAATATATATATATCAATATTAGGTACTCTTGGGGCTATTTTTTTTTGTTTGATATTTATATTATATCTATTTAATGATCAAAGGTACTATGGTAGAATTATTGGTTTAATTTTTCCTATGTTCTTAATGGGAGTTTTTTTTTATGTCAAAATACTTCGGGATGGATGGAGTATAAATATCAGGAAGTATTGGAGTTATGCATTAAAAATATCATTACCAATGATTCCACATGCATTAGCTATGGTGGTACTGACCCAAATTGATCGAATAATGATTATCAAAATATGTGGAAGTTCAGATGCGGGGTTATATAGTTTTGGATTCTCATATGCAATTTTATTAATGTTATTTTCAAATGCTGTTTTGCAAGCATACCAACCCTGGCTTTATATAAATTATAAAAGTAATGCCTTACAATCAATTAAAAGCTCCAATAATGTTATTGCCTCTTGCATGTGTATTTTAACTCTTATCATAATAACTATGGCTCCTGAAGCTATCAAAATGCTTGGAGCAAGAGCTTTTTGGGATGCTAAATGGGTTGTAATGCCAATTGCAATTGGTGCTTTATTTCAATATATTTATAATACGTATACAGGACTTGAGTTGTATCATAAAAAAACGATTGTTATTGCAATAGGTACTATCATTGCTGCAATTATTAACTACTATCTTAATAGCAAATTCATTCCAATGTTTGGATATATTGCTGCCGCTTACAGTACTTTTGTAAGCTACCTTGCTCTTGCTCTATTTCATCTATATGCCTATAAAAGAGTAACACATAAGCGAGTTTTTGATGATAAATATATATGGACAATTGCAATTGTGACAATAATAATTAGCTTTTTAATTATGCAGCTGTATGAATATTTTTTCTTGAGATATTTAGTCTTGATAGTTATTTTATTAATTAGCGGATATTCCCAAAAGAAAAATATTATCGATGGAACCAAGTATCTGAAAAAAATTTACACTACTCACTAGATTTTTAGTCACTGTACAAAAAGAGCTTTCAATTCATTTGATTATAAGTGCTAATAAAATTTTAAAAGACATATGCTAAAAAATAAAAAAGTTTTGTTGATAAGTAGGGAATCTTACTCTTTCCCTTTTTATTTCCTATCTAAAGAATTAATAAAAGATAATTTAGTCGCTAGTTATTTAATTAATCCAATGGAGTCGGTTTTTAATAAGAGTTTGATGAACGAAAATACATTCTATAAACATAAGGAACTCAAATCAGTCGATATCTTTGATAATGCGGATATTGCTATGGAATTTACAAGTAATATATCCCAGCCACCTGTTGATTGGGAATTTGTAAAGCAAATAGAGTTACACTATACTTATTACAAAACAATTAATTTACAGATTGCAACTTCCCAATTTTTCACCACAAATTATCACGATAGATCTTATTATGTCCCAAGTAGTTACGAACAGCAGATTTATTGGCTTGAATTAAATTATAAAAAAATTTTTCAAATTTTAGATATATTTAAACCTGATATAATTTTGGATTTAGATAATTCTGAATTACCTCGTGCAATATTAAGTGAAGTTTCGAAATTTAGAAATATACCATATATTGTTATGGAACATCCACGTTTTGAAAACTATAAAATCCCAAGTTATGCAAACGTTTGGAGCAATGTTTTTTTTGATTTGAAATATAAACAAAATTTGTTATTATCTGAACAAGAGCTTGAAGAAGAATACCAATATGTCAATGATTTTAAAACGAAAAAAAAAATTATGTCTATTGAGTGGAAAGATTCAGCAACGTCTAGATATCAAAGAGATAAATTGATAGTTATTATTAAACGTATGCTTGGAATAGTAATATATTGTTTTAACCAAGATATAACAACAGGAAACCTTAAATTCAAAAAGAAGAATCCAATACTCTTTAATTCTTCTATTAAACTAATTAAATTTACTTTCAAAGTTGAGTTACTTCGGTGGTACCTGATGGGGAAAAATAATTTTTTTAAAGATCCAGAGAATGATGCCAAGTATGTTTATATGCCGTTACATGTTATTCCAGAGTCTTCAACATTTGTGCATGCTCCATATTATATGGACGAATTGAATATTATCCAGCAAGTTTCTAAGTCTCTCCCTGTCGGTTGGGTGTTATATGTTAAAGAACATCAAGCAATGGTTGGTGAAAGAAATTTAGATTTTTATCGTAAGGTTAACAGACTACAAAATGTTAAAATGGTAACTTTAAATTATTACGATGATCCAAAACCTTGGATTGAAAATTCTATTGGTGTTATTACAATAACCGGGACTTCTGCCCTTGAAGCAGCATTATTAGGTAAGCGATCAATTATATTTGGTAAGGTTCCTTTCAGCGTTATAGAAGGTATATCACTTGTTTCAAATTTTAATGACCTTCCCCATCTGATATCTTCTTTTGGTGAAGTTGATAATATTCAAGCGTGCGCATCTTACTTAGCAACAGTTAAGAAAATTGGAACTGAGGTACGCCTAAATTACCTTATGGAGGAAGGAGAGAAAATTTTGAAAGGTAAAAAAATGTTAACGGATGAATATCGTAATGAAATTTTTGCTTTGAAACATTTTTATGAAAAAGCAATGAAGCCATTAGGATTTTAATTTTAAAAGTTTGACGAAAGATGAAGATTATTGCTTATTATTTACCCCAGTATTATCCTTTTAAAGAAAATAATGAATGGTGGGGAGAAGGATTTACAGAATGGACTAATGTTGGTAATGCGAAACCTTTATTTAAGAATCATTATCAGCCTAAGGTCCCAGCTGATTTAGGATATTATGATTTGCGCTTACCTGAAGTTAGGGAAAAACAGGTGCAGTTAGCTATTGAAGCTGGTGTTACGGGTTTTTGTTACTGGCATTATTGGTTTGGAAATGGGAAACAATTATTAGATACTCCTTTTAGGGAAGTGTTGAATTCAGGTAAACCCGATTTCCCTTTTTGTTTAGGCTGGGCTAATGAATCCTGGAAAGCTAAAACTTGGAATGCAAATAATACGACAAATGATAAACTTTTAATTGAACAAATATATCCAGGTATAAAAGACATAGAGGATCACTTTTATTCAATTTTATCTGCACTAAAAGATCCTAGATACATAAGAATAAATAATAAACCTATATTTGTTGTTTATAAACCTTTTTTACTTCCAGATTCAAATTCATTTTTAAAAAAATGGAATGAATTAGCAATAAAAAATGGATTAGCTGAAGGCTTTTTTTTTATAGGTCATACCGTTGATAGCAAAGAGAAAAACAAAATTTTAGAAATGGGCTTTAATGCGGTAAATATTGTTAGAAATGGAGAATATCGCTATAATTCTGATGTTATCAAAAGAATTCCTTTCTCATTGTTTAAATTCAAAATACTACACAAACCTTTAGTGTTAAAGTATTCATTTATATCAAAATATTTTATTCAAGATATGGATAAAGCAGAAGATGTTTATCCAACTATTGTACCGAATTGGGATCATTCTCCCAGAAGTGGAGTTCTCGGCGTTATTTTCCATAACTCTACTCCAGAATTATTTAAAAAACATGTTGAAGAAGCTTTAAACATAATAAAGAACAAAACATTAGATAATCAAGTTATATTCTTAAAATCTTGGAATGAATGGGGTGAAGGGAACTATATGGAACCAGATTTAAAATTTGGAAAGGAATATATCTATGTATTGAAAAGAGCACTTAAGAAAATTGAAAGTAAATAATCGTTGAATTAGCTAATGATAAATTGTAAAAAAATAAATAAAATAGTCGTGAATGCATCAGCTTTACGTGCAGGTGGTGCTTTAACTATACTACAACAATTTATTGAAGCAATACCCAACGACGAATTTGAATATTTAGTGTTTGTTGATGAGTCTGTCAATATTAAACATAAGAAAAATAATTTACAGATTGTTTCAACAAATGTACTTTCTTTTTATAAACGTTTTATATGGGATGCCTTTGGATTGAAAAATTGGCTTAGACATAATGGAATATTCCCAATAGCCTCTATTTCATTACAGAATACAAACTTTAGATTGGATGTTAAATGCCCAAATTATATATACTATCATCAACCGTTACCTTTATTTAATTTTAAATGGAATATCTTAAAGGCCAATGAAAGGGCACTCTGGTTTTATAAAAACATATATCCATTTTTTGTAAAACTTTTTATTAATTCAAAAACACAGATTTTTGTTCAGCTTGATTTTATAAAAGAAGGTTTTATAAAAAAATATGATTTCCCTAGTGAAAGGATACATGTAGTATTCCCAAAAAATGAAATTCCAATATTTGATGAGAATTATAATATCCTTATTCAACAAAATAAAGTAAATTTATTCTATCCAGCAACAGCAGTTTTTTACAAAAATCACAATTTATTATTTAAATCAGCCTTGTTAATAGATAAACAACTTACAAAGAAAATTGTAGTGTATTTTACTATTTCAGAGACTGATGTAGATTTGCCAAAGAATCTGACTAACATTGAATTTGTTTTTTTGGGAAAAGTTTCTTATAATGAAGTCTTATGGATGTTTAAGCACGTTGATGTTTTGCTATTTCCAAGTTATATTGAAACCTTAGGTCTTCCCCTAATTGAAGCGGCATATTTTGGACTACCTATTATAGCCAGTAATTTACCATACGCAAATGAAGTATTAGATGGATATTCGGGTGTAACATATGTTGATTACGATGACCCTTTAGCATGGGGATCTGAAATACTAAGGATTGCTTCCGCTAAAAACACTAAATTTAAGTCGTTTAACAAACAAAACGTAAAATCATGGCCTGAACTTTTTAGGCTAATAAAAAGAGAAATGTAAAATGTTTAAAAATAAAATTTTACTTATTACTGGCGGTACAGGTTCATTCGGTAATGCAGTACTCAAAAGATTTTTGGATACTGAGTTATTTAAAGAAATTCGCATATTCAGCCGAGATGAAAAAAAACAGGACGACATGCGTCATGTACTTCAAAATCCGAAGGTTAAATTTTATATTGGTGATGTTCGGGATAAACGCAGTGTTGATGGGGCAATGATTGATGTAGATTATGTTTTCCACGCTGCGGCTTTGAAACAAGTTCCATCATGCGAGTTTTTCCCTATTCAAGCAGTTCGAACAAATGTATTAGGTACTGAAAATGTACTGGATTCTGCCATACAGCATGGTGTGAAGAATGTTGTAGTACTTAGTACGGATAAAGCCTGCTATCCTATTAATGCGATGGGAATAAGTAAAGCGATGATGGAAAAAGTAGCAATAGCCAAGGCGCGTTCTATTGGGGATGATGCAAAAACTACTATTTGTTGTACTCGGTATGGTAATGTAATGGCAAGCCGTGGATCTGTGATACCATTATGGGTTGATCAAATGAAAGCCGGGAATGAAATTACTATTACTGATCCTAATATGACTCGCTTTATGATGACATTGGATGATGCAGTGGATTTAGTATTGTATGCATTTGAACATGGTAAAAGTGGCGATTTATTTGTGCAAAAAGCACCTGCCGCAACATTAGACGTATTAGTTAATGCTTTATTTGAATTATACAAATATAAACCAAGTATTCGAGTGATTGGTACACGTCATGGTGAAAAACTATATGAATCTTTGGTTACTCGTGAAGAAATGGCTAAAGCTGTAGATATGGGGGAATATTACCGCATTCCTTGTGATGGACGTGATTTAAATTATGATAAGTACTTTATCGAAGGCCAAGAGAAAGTATCCGAATTTGAAGATTATCATTCTCATAATACTCACCGGTTAGAGAAAAATGAAATGAAGCAATTGCTGTTGAAGTTGGAAATGGTTCGTAATGATTTGAATTTGTAAAGTAAGGAATAGATATGCTGAAAGTGATGACAATAGTGGGAACCCGTCCCGAAATTATTAAATTAAGTCGGGTTATGGCTGAACTTGAATTGCATACAAATCATGTGTTAGTTCATACAGGTCAAAATTATGATTATGAATTGAACGAAATTTTTTTTAAACAATTAAACATCCGCAAACCAGATTATTTTTTGGAAGCTGCAGGAGTATCACCAGCTGAAACAATAGCAAATGTTATTGTAAAATCGGATGAAGTAATGGCGAATGAGAATCCTGATGCAATTCTATTGTATGGGGATACTAATAGTTGTATTTCAGTTATATCAGCGAAACGTAGGAAAATTCCAATTTTTCATATGGAAGCTGGTAATCGTTGTTTTGACCAACGAGTACCGGAAGAGATTAATAGGAAAATTGTTGATCACTTAAGCGACATTAATATGCCTCTTTCTGAACACGCTCGAAGGTATTTAGTTGCCGAGGGCATCCGTCCCGAGACTATTATCAAAACAGGTTCTCCGATGAAAGAGGTTCTTGAATTTCATAGAACCGAAATTGAACAGAATGATATACTTCAAAAAGAAAATCTTCAAAAAGGAGAATATTTTATTGTAAGCACACATCGTGAAGAAAATGTTGATTCTGAAAAGAACTTTTCTGACTTGTTGGAATCATTAAGTGCTATTGTAGATAAATATGGAAAGAAAGTAATTGTTTCGACACATCCTAGAACCAGGAAGAAGCTTGAAGCAATGGGTTTTGTGAATAATAATTCAATGATTGAATTTATGAAACCCTTTGGCTTTTTAGAATATATAAAGTTACAAATGAACGCCTTCTGTGTAATATCTGATAGTGGAACTATTACAGAAGAATCTTCAATTTTGCACTTTCCAGCTATAACTATTCGTCAGGCTCATGAGCGTCCAGAAGGAATGGATGAAGCAGCAATAATAATGACAGGCTTAAGTAAAGAAAGTATTCTTAACTCTATAGATGTAGTCACTTCGCATTTCGCGTCGGGCATTAATACCATACATACTATTCAAGATTATGAAGTAGACAATGTCTCTAAAAAGGTATTAAGGATTATATTGTCTTACACAGATTATATAAATAGAACTGTTTGGCATAAGGAAATATAGAAATGGGAAAGAAGAAATTACTTTTGTTAGGTGCAACAGGTATGGCTGGTCATGTTGCATACTATTATTTGAATGCCACCGGAAAATATGAAATAACGAATGTGGTATTTCGTAATAAATTGACAGATGATAGTATATTATTAGATATCACTGATAAACTTGCTATTGAACAATTAATAATAGAAAAAAAGCCTGATATTATTTTGAATTGTATTGGTGTACTGATAAAGGGTTCTCAGTTATTTCCTGATAATGCAATTTTAATTAACGCTTATTTCCCACATTTGTTAGAACGGTTGGCTGCTGAGATAAACGCTAAGCTGATACATATTAGTACGGATTGCGTATTCTCTGGATTGAAAGGCAATTATTCAGAAACTGATATTCGAGATGCAGATGATATCTATGGGAAAAGTAAAGGTTTGGGCGAAGTTATCAATAATAAAGATTTGACTATTAGAACATCTATCATAGGGCCGGAGCTTAAAGAAAATGGAGAAGGACTTTTTCATTGGTTTATGCATCAAGAAGGTGAAGTTAATGGATATTTGGAAGCTTATTGGGGAGGTGTGACTACCCTGGAGCTAGTGAAAGCGATAAATATGGCAATAGAAGAGAATATTACCGGTTTAGTCCATCTTACTAATGGAGATAAGATATCGAAATATGAATTATTGAAACTTTTTAAAGAAATTTGGAATAAAGATAATATAGTTATTAAGCCATACAATGGTAAAAGTGTTGATAAATCATTAAAAAAATCAGAAAAGTTTATGTTTAAAGTTTCATCTTTTCAGGAAATGCTAGCACAGCAGCGTGAATGGATGTTAGAACACAGGCAACTTTATGTTAATATATATCAATGAAGAGTAAAGGTAAAATCTGGATTGTTTCGGAATATTATTATCCAATTATAACATCAACGGGATATTATATGACCGAGATAGCAGAATTTCTTGCAGCAAAAAGAGATAATGTTCATGTTATTTGTACCAATGCAAAGTATAATGAAAAGGAAAGTGTTAATGTAAGCAAGGAGGAAATCAGAAAAGGAGTACATATACATAGAATTTTAACTGGAAGTATTGATAAAAACAATTTTTTGCAGAGAATTATTAGATTAGTTCATTCTAGTATTGGTTTATTTAATAAGCTTGTGTTTTCAGTAAATAAGAATGATCAGATTCTAATTGTAACAAATCCAGCTTTTCTTATTTTATTAATGCCAATCATAAAACTTTTTAAAGGTGTAGAGTATACTATTTTAGTACACGATATTTTCCCTGAGAACTTAGTCGCCATTGATAAAATCCATAAGTCTTCAATCCTTTATAAGCTATTAAAGAAAATATATGATTTTGCTTATTCACGAGCAGATAAATGTATTGCTATTGGAAGAGATATGAAGGAGGTTCTTGGCTATAAAATTGGAAATACTTCAAATATATGTGTGATTCCTAATTGGTCTGACATTGAAGATGTTAATTCTTTAGAGAAAGATGAAACTTTGACAATTAATAGATTGAAGTTAAATAATAAATTTATTTTTCAGTTTGCTGGTAATTTAGGAAATGCGCAAGGTCTTGATAATATAATTGAATCAATTAAACTTGTAAAGAACAAGGATATTCATTTTCTTTTTATTGGATCAGGGGCAATGGAAAAAAACATTGAGATTTTTATAAAGACTAATCCCCTAAATAATGTCACACATATTGGTTTCCAAAATAGAAGCAATCAAGAAGACTTTTTGAATGCCTGTGATGTTGCAATAGTTACGTTGAGTGATGGCATGTATGGTCTTGGAGTACCTAGTAAGTCTTATAATATAATGGCCACAGGAAAACCGATATTGATAGTTGCCCATGAAAAATCTGAGATCAGCCTCTGTGTCATAGAACATAATTTAGGTTGGGTCGTGGAACCTAATAATCCTATTAAGTTAGGTCGTTTATTTGAAGATATATATATGGAATATAATAAGAATAAAAATTTTAATAAGACAAATTCAAGGAAAATCGCTGAAGAGTATTTCTCAAAAAGACTCATCTTAGAAAAATATAACAATTTATTTCAATAATAGTTACTGAATAAAGATGAATCTACTTTTTACAGGAGCCTCTGGATTTTTAGGCAAGAATATACTTCCAATTCTCAATGAAACTTATTCTGTTAGAACATTGGGTTTGACACAAGATGATTCTTATAAAATAAATATTGCCGCAGAAGTTCCGATTCTGGATGATAGTTATGATATTGTTCTTCATGCAGCAGGTAAAGCACATTCAGTTCCAAAAACAGAAGCAGAGAAGAAAGTATTCTTTGATGTGAACTTACAAGGTACAATAAACTTATGTGAAGCGCTCGAGAAATCGTGTGTTCCCAAAGCATTTATTTTTATAAGTACTGTAGCTGTTTACGGATTAGAATTTGGTGAAGAAATCTCAGAAGATTCTCCATTAAGTGGTACAAGTCCTTATGCTTTAAGTAAAATTCAGGCAGAGCACTTCATAATAGATTGGTGCAAAAAGCATGATGTTATATTAGGCATTATTCGTCCTTCACTGATTGCAGGACCCAATCCACCGGGAAATTTGGGAGCAATGATTCAAGGGATTAAATCAGGAAAATATCTTAGTATAGGAGGAGGAAAAGCTTGTAAAAGTGTGTTGATGGTTGAAGATATTGCAAAATTGGTTCCTCTTCTTGCAGAAAAGGGAGGTACTTATAATGTCTGTGATTCGGAACAACCAACTTTTAGAGATTTAGAGAAAACAATTGCTTTGCAGTTGGGTAAGTCATTACCCATTTCAATACCTTATGGAATTGCTAAATTACTTGCTCGTATAGGTGATTTGTTAGGTGATAAATCACCGATAAACTCAAGCAAGTTAGATAAGATTACAAAATCATTGACTTTCTCGAATAGAAAAGCAAGAACGGAACTAGGATGGGAACCTATGAATGTATTGGAAAACTTCAAAATTAAATGATCCTGAGTGTTTTTACTGCTTGCAAAAGTTGACTGAAAACTATGTAGTATCCAATGCCAAATTAAAACAAGCGTTGGGTATAACCAACATACCTGTGCGGGCAGAGGATGGACTAAAGAAGACAGTGAACAGTTTTCAGTAAACAGTTATCAGTGAATAGTTGTTACTATAGACGGTTCATTTATCATTAATTGTTCATCGTTCATCACTTCTTACTACCGACAATAAACTACGCTCTACTTACTATTCAAAAAATGAACTTTCCCAAACCACTTTTATATTTTCTGTTTGCCTTTTTGTTTCAGAGTTGTAACGATACGGTTGAATCGCCTTATCCTTCCATATTGTTTCAGAAAACAGCTTCCCTGCCCGGAACAGGCAGAGCTTCAGCAGTAGCCTTTGCAGTAAATGGCAAAGGCTATGTTACATTAGGTAGAAACGCCAATGCAAGTGATTCGTTGAAGGATTGCTGGCAATTTGATCCGATGCTGGATAGTTGGACAAAAAAGGCGGCTTTCCCGGGTATTGCACGAGTAAAAGCAATGGCGGCAGTGCTTAATGGCAAGGCGTATGTGGGACTCGGATTTAACCGATACAAAGGTGCTTATTCAGGAGGAACCTTTCAGGATTTCTGGATGTATGATCCTGTAACTGATAGCTGGATGAAAAAAGCCAATTTTCCAAGTACGGCTACCGATGCCTGCGTTAGTTTTGTGCTGAATAATTCTATTTATGTGGGTGCCGGGTTTAACGGTTCTGCTTATACCAGTGAATTCTGGAAATACAATCCGGATCAGGATAGTTGGGTTCGATTAAATGATTTCCCCGGAATGAACCGGATGGGAGCCATATTATGTGCCGATGACGAACATGTTTATTTCGGTACAGGTTACCGGTTTGAAGATTATAATGATTGGTGGGAGTATTTTCCGGCAACAGACAGTTGGGCAAAGCGCAAAGAGATGCCCGATAATGGTCGTAATGATGCCTTGTCGTTTAGTATCAATAACCGTTTCTTTGTTTCAACAGGCAGGCATTGGGGGGGTAACTTAACGGGAGGATATTTATTTTCGGATGTTATGGAATATGATGCTGCACGGAATGTTTGGTATAACCGGGGAGATATACCCGGCGGTGCCCGTGAAAATGCAGTTTGTTTTGTGATAAATGGAAAAGGTTATATAGGTCAGGG
>Ga0302209_10000414_pt1 | contig 19804 bp, 24 predicted proteins | sample II_Fen_E3_1_FD_194574 | JGI IMG/M metagenome (GOLD analysis project Ga0302209, IMG submission 194574) | Peat permafrost microbial communities from Stordalen Mire near Abisko, Sweden - II_Fen_E3_1 | ecosystem: Environmental > Terrestrial > Soil > Wetlands > Permafrost | place: Sweden: Abisko...
AATGCTATTTTGTCGTATCCGAGTTCTGAAGATTTTATAAGAACGTCACGGACGCTCATTTTTCCCCGGTTTATATAACTCGAATTTAAAACCCTTACTAGACTCTTGCAGAATGATCTTGTACGTTGGGAGGGTTTCCTTGACGTTGTTATTAACATGTTGAATAATTATTTTGCTTTAATACTTCGCCTCACAGGTGGTATTTCCTTGAAAAGGATCCTGTACCTGCAGCTTGGACATTTAGATTCAGTGTAACCCTTAATGTCAACTAAAGTACCGCATTTTCCACATTTATACAATTTATAAACCTCCGACTATCCTCTTAATGTTTCGTGCAGCTGTTTTACCCATAGGGGTTGTAGGAAAGTATGCTCCTCCGGTAAATACGTTTCCACATTTTCTACATTTCCATATTCCTGCTGAAACCCTGCGTACTGCAGGCCTATCACACTGAGGACAAACATGATCCCGTTTCATGTTTTCTTCTATTGCTTTAACTGTCCTTTTGGCTTTTCTACCGTATCTTGCACCGAATCTTCCGGTTATGCCTACTTTTTTTGTTCTTGCCATTTTATATCACCTAGATTATTTTGAATATCTTTGAATTATATTTTTCAATGAAATCATTCATAAAAAAAATTTGATTAAATTTCAAATTATTGAATGTTCAGATCATTATAATTTGGAGTGCACCTGTTATAAATGCATCTATGGAAGGTGCGTTCGAAGCTCTGCTGTTTTCAACTTTGCTATGGAAACTATCTTCAGTATTTCGTCCCTATTTAAAGGTTCTACTCCACCCTTCTGCATGGCACATATACTACCGTCTTCTGTCATTCCAATTGATAGACGTGCACCCATTATCTCCTCTTCCTCCAGTGATGGGTCGATTAATAGTGCGTCACCGATCTTGGCAAAAGTACACATGAGAGCTTTTTCATTTACAGGGAGTGGTATCATGTTATCGTAGTCAAGTACTATCTCATCATTTTCAACCTTTGCTGTTGGTATTTTAGTGTTCATAAGTGCTGCAACACTTCCAAGTACTGCTGCATCCATTAGATTTCCATCATAGTCAAGTACATGGAGATCTAGGAATACCATCCATACCTTCTCACCCTCAACTATACAGAGTTTTTCAAGGTCAACAACCTTTCCCTCTCTTATACATCTATCAGTGACCCTTGAAAGCTCAACTGAGTTTTCATCTGGTGGTCCTGATTCGAAGTTTGGTGCAGCCATTGGTAAAAGCTCGGTGTTGGTCATGAGGACCCCTACATTGGGAGTATCACCAAATGGTGATCCTATCTGTGGTTTTGCACCTATCATTATCTGGGTATTTCCTATCTTTACCCTTGCAGATCCTTCTGCCTTTTCTATGACTCCTGTTTCAAGAGATATTTCTCTGTATTCATCAAAGGCTCTTCCATCTGTTCTTTCACCATTCTTAACGAGATTCGTTACGCTTTCCTTTATGATCTCTGGAACTATATGAACCATATTAATCACCATACCTGTTTTTTATGGCTTTTTTCTGTTCTTCACTTATCTTCTTGCAGCCACCTATTGCAAGGTCCAGTGCCTTCTGAAATTCTTCCTCTGTGAGGTGTCCGTCCATTTGGAGAAGTGTGATTTCACCTGTTCTTGGCATCAGTGCAATTGGGAGATCTGCTTCACCCTCTTTGTCTTCAACTTCTGATAGGTCTAAAACAACATTGCCATCTGATTTCCCTGCTGCACACGCAACAACCATATCTCTCATTGGAATACCTGCATCTGCAAGTGCAACTGAAGCTGCTGTTATTCCAGCACATCTTGTTCCACCTTCTGCTTCAAGAACTTCTATGTAAACATCTATTGTTGAGCGAGGAAATTTTTCAAGGAAAACTGCAGGTGATAGTGCATCTGATGTTATCTTGGAAATCTCAACTGATCTCCTATCAGGTCCGGGTCTCTTCCTGTCGTCAACAGAAAATGGCGCCATATTGTATTTACACCTCAAAACAGCCCTGCTAGGCTGCATTAAACGTCTCACAAAAAGTTCTCGCGGTCCGTAAACAGCGGCAAGCACTTTGTTACCTCCAATTTCAAGGTATGCTGATCCATCTGCCCGTTCAAGAATTCCTGCCTCTATTTTCAAATTTCTTAATTCATCAAAAGCCCTGTTATCGGCTCTTGCACTGGCTTCTGTACCGGTGTTTAGATTGGTATTGGTTATAATGATAATCACCCCTTATTTGGATTAATCCATTTCATCCTCTTTACTTTCTTTCTTTTCTTCCGGTTCTTCGGATTCATCAGATTCATCAGATTCATCAGATTCATCAGATATCTCAATTTCATCATATTCCTCAATATCATCAGGTTCATCTGATATCTCAAGTTCTCCAGATTCCTCAACTTCATCTGATATTTCTGGTTCTATCTCTGATTCTTGAGGTTCGCGACCTAGAAGTTTGGCAAGCATGTCCCTTACTCTGTCTGTCAGTCCTGATGTGTGGGCCTGATCTTCGATCATGTTAATGACTTTTTCAGCTACCCTTTCCATTGCAGGTTCTCCCTTAACCCATACAACTCCATTCTGTCCAACAATAACTTCACAATGGGTTTCGTCCTTGATCATATTGATCATCGAACCTTTTTTGCCTATTAGTCTTGGAACCTTGGTTGGTGTGATGTTAATCAGGATTCCTCCCCTAAATTTTCCTAGTCCCCTACCTTTGAGGCCTAGTTTCACTTTTTTTACTTCATCAACATCGACCACTCTTAAAAATAAAACATCGCCGACATCAAAGGTTCTGTTAAGTTCCCTTTTTTCCTTTCCAAAAACATCTGAAGCTGGTAAAAAGCCCGAGTATGGAGAGTTTATATCTAGATTCCACATTGAGAATCTTATATCTGTTACTTCACCTATAACAACATCTCCCCTTTTTGGAATGTATTTGCTCTGTAAGGGTATAACACTTATCTTTTTATCCCTTATGGCTACAAGGCCTACTAGGGAAGAACAAACCTTATCATTTTCCTTGAAAGTTCCTCTTCCTGAATGATATTCTTCGTCTGAAAGAATATCTCCAGGAATTACTATTTCTTTATCCTCTACAAATATCACATTCTGCCTCCTTTACTGGAATGCCAAAAAAATGAAAGTAGTTTTGATCACAAATCAGAGCAATTTAGTCTCTACTTGACCTCTTGTAAGCTCGTTGAGTTTCTGGTAGAAATTTTCCTGCATACCACCAGGTATCTCAACAATTGCTACCCATGAACCATCTTGTTGCCATTCTTCCTTCGTTGTCTTTCCAAATTCGGGTATTGCACTATAAACCTTACCAGTGAAGTCTCCAGGGACCCTTATCGCGACCCGAACCTTTTCAAATCTTATGGGTATCTTGATTCGTATGGCCTTGAGAGTAGTGTTAACTTGTTCGTCAACACTTTTAAACGGATCAATGCGAACTTTAGCCTCTTCCATGGCTATTTCTATCCTTCTTGCAGGGTGTGGAAGTTTTGTTTGGGGATTTATTGCCTCTCTAGTTATGGTTGTGATAACCTTTAACCTCTTCTCTTCCTGCATTTCTTTCCGTTGTTGGGCTGTCAATTGAATCTGGCCCTTATGCATAATTGCAGCAGCAACTTCAAGATGATCTGTTGTGTCAAAAGCCTTAATCATGGCTTCTTCAGATGCTTTATCACCCTTCTTTGCATCCTTGAATATTTCCTCTACAGCTAGAATATCTTCAACATTAATATCCTGCCCCCTTTTAAAATCTGAGGCGAGGTCTGGATCCACCAATATTTCAAAGTGTTCTCCAAAGTATTCCAAGCGTGCTGTGACTGCATCTTCAAGGTTTACCATTTTTAGTCCTCTTCTTCCTCCTTGGATTTTCTTATGAGGAGTTCTTCAACATGCTCTGTTATTTCTTCATCTGACAATTTTCTGAATTTCTTATCTTTAGCATCTATAACTGCAATTTCTGCACTGGCTACCGTAGTTTTACCTTCTGTAGCTTCATAAACTGCATCCAAAGCTAATTCTATAGCTTCTTCAAGTTTTATATCTTCTTGATATTTCTTCTCGAATTCATCCATTGCAATTTGTCTTCCGGCACCAATTGCAGTAGCCTTATATTCAATTAAAGCTCCGCTAGGATCGGTTTCGAACAGTTTACATCCAGATTCATTTACTCCACCAATTATAAGGGCGGAACCAAATGGCCTTACACCACCATGCTGTGTGTACATCTGTTTCATATCACATATCTTCTTAGCCAAACCTTCTACCCGTATTGGCTCGTTGTATGTTATTTTATTGATCTGTGATTCCATTCTAGCCTTTTCCACAAGTGCTCTTGCATCAGCTACTAATCCAGAGGTTGCTGCCCCTATGTGCTCATCGATCTGGAATATTTTTTCTATCGACTTGGGTTCTACCAGCTTACTTGTAGGTCTCTTATCTACAACGAGCACTATACCTCCAACTGATTTTACACCTAAGGAAGTTGTACCTCTTTTTACAGCTTCTCTCGCATATTCAACCTGAAATAACCTTCCATCCGGACTAAATACAGTTATAGCCCTATCGTATCCTGCTCCTTGAAACGGTTGCATACATATACCTCACTAAAAGTTTTTCTGTAGAAATGAATATAACATTAAAATAATTCTCAGCTTGTCACTTGTTTACAAACTATTATCTATTATTTCATCTTATTCTTATAGTTTAATAAAGTTTTTTATTGCAGATTTAATGGTTCCTGAAATACCAAGTGTGTGGAAAACTACGGGTTCACCTCTAAAGTTAGTTATTGTAGGTATTACAGCCTTTAGAGAATCAACTTCTCCCCTTCTACAACGTACAATCCCTTTCATTCTATGTTCATTGATAGTTTCAGGGTTATTTTCACTCGTACATCTCCATAACTTTACAACCCATAGTTCGAAATTGGCTGTACCACATGCCCCAAAAAGATACAAAGAACCATCCAACAACATAGATATTATGTCATCACGGCTCAATCTTCCTTGAGACGTTACTTCAAAGGCAATATACCTTTTCTTATCCCGAAGGGTTGGAGGGAGTATCTTGAGCTTTTGGATCATTTAAATCATCACATAACTGTTGAATAATATTGAAATTCATACAAATATTGAATATTAAACTTTAATACCATTATTCCACCGTTTTTACCCCATCAACTATGAAACTGTCCCTTGCTTTATTGGTTTTTATAATCTCTTGTGGAGTCTTGGAAATGGCATCAAATGATTCCTCAAAGGTCATTTGAAAGCATCTCGCAAGTGCAGATATGTCTTGAGGACTTCTTAGATCATATTTTGAATTGGCATTGGTAGTAATAATTAATGGAAACTTAAATTTTCTTTGAAGTTCAATTATATGTCTGAACTGACTGATTACCCTATAGCGGTATCTTAAATTAGTTTTAAAAAGAATTTTGAGATTCAGTTCAATGGCAACAGAGTTTTCTGCTGCTTTTCTTGCTAAAACATGGTTTAATCCAGTATCTCTCCTTGATCTGTAAGGCTGTGAAAGTACATCGACTCTCTGATCCTCACATGCAGCCCTATTTATCTTCAGATCACCGCCCCTGACCATCAATATATCTGCCTTCCTCCTAGACTTCTGAACTTTTCTTCTTAGATCTTCAGGATTTTTACAGGATATTTCAATGCATTTCTTAATTATAATATTAGAAGAATCATCTAAAATATCAAATTCCCTTGAGAATTCTTCATTATAATCCTCAAAATAGCGTGTTAATCCTAAACCAGCATATCCCAGTCTTTCAGCTTCTATTATCACGTTTTCATTTCCATGAACGTGCAAATCAAAAAACATACCCTTTGAAAAGTTCTTAATCCTTGAATAATTTCTTTGCAATTTCTATTGCCACCTTTATTTTCGCTGGATAGGCTGCTATCTTAATTTTTACATGAATAGAATCTCCGTGTTCAACTACCTTAAGATCACCTAAATAGGCCCTCTGTTTGTCAAATCTCAGGTATAAATTTCCATAATCGTCCATTTTATCTTCAAGCCGATTCAATACCCTTTTACGTGCGGAATCATTCATATTGGACAATTTTTCAACAAAATCATTTATTTCTCTCTTTTTATCGAATTTGTTGCTTAAAATTAAAACAGGATTTTTATAATAACCCTCTGTGGCTTCACATTGAGGGGAAGAGTTTGGGAAAAGTGTTTTAATTGATCTTAACACTTTATCCTTATTTTCTGTTCCATAAACGAATGCTCTGTATGAGATGTTATGGATCATACCTTATCTTACCTTTTCGGCTCCTTTACCTTTACCGCGAAGTCCCCTTGACTTTCTACCTTCACTTGTAAGACCTCTGAACACTCTGTTGGTATGCTGATTCTCACAGATCCAGTTGATCTTTGGATCGTTCATTATTGATGGATGGTTAGGGTCTACAAGAATTACTTCGTAGAATTTAAATTTACCATCTTCCCAGAGCCAGTAAGAGTTTAAAACCTCGAGGTTCGGGAATTTCCTAGCAACTCTTTCCTCTGCTATTCTCTGGATGGATTTTTTAGGAGTTATCTTTTTAATACCTTGCCTTTTAGGCTTTCTACCTGCTGTGAACCTTGATTTTCGCATTCCACCTCTGCGGACACGAGTTCTTACAACCACATAACCTTTTTTAGCCTTGTAACCCAATGATCTTGCTCTATCAATCCTAGTAGGGCGGTCTACCCTTATTATCACACTTTCTCTCCTCCAAATAGGAGTACGAGTGCGCATAAGTTCCTTAACATAGGATTTATCTGGATTTTTCCATGCATCTCTTATATATTTGTACATTAATTAACACCTCTTTGTTCAGCTTGCGCCACATCCATGGGATAATATCCCAAAAAAAGTTGTATATAACTTCTATGTAAAGCAATCAAGTTTTATCTACTAAATTTAAATAGCCAGAATTGGCGGTGATCAATGTTGATCAACTTCCTTTAAAAAGCTTACTATAAAAATTACCGTTGATCAAAATTTCTTGATTACCAATAAATTAAAAGATTTAAATTCAATCAAACATTATTTTATAGGGAATTCTATCCAAAAAAATATGAAATGATTTAAGATACTCACTCTTTTATGTTGTACAATGCATTCATGCCTTTGGTAAATGCTGGTTTACCGGCTAACAGAAGAACTACTCTTAAAACATCAACAACTTCATCTTTGGTTATATCTAATTCCTTCATACCGCTAAGTATCTGTTTTTTAACTGCTCTGTCATCAGATGCTGCTGCGGCAATTCCTATGGCTATGAGTTTTTGGGTTTTGTAATCCAATACCTTTCCCGTGTAACAAACATCGTTTAAACGAATACTTGCATCGTAAAGATCTGGATAGTCTTCCTTGATATGTTTCATGCCTTTACTGAAAAAAACTTCTTCTTTCATAATTATCACCTCAAAGATGTTATAATATATATTATGTATACCAGTTCATATAAATTTAACTTTAAGATGTTAATTATATAATTAAGTCGTTATAACGGCCCTTTATCTTCCCTTCCTTCTCTCATTCCCATTCCTGCTTCCCTTCTTAATTTTTCTGGTTTGAAGATCATTTTAACAACGTTGTCAGCATGTTGCCTAGTACGATTTTCAACCAGCTTTTTTAGATCCTTTTCATCTCTGCCCTCATCCTCATGGACAAAAACCTCTATTATATGGGTATTGGTCATTAATTGAACTTGTATTAATCCTGTTGATGCTTCGTGGGCACATACCTTGTCAATATCCTCGGGACCTGGCATTCCAAATGCCATGACAAGTTCACAGCCCTCCTCTTCTATAAGCTTCTTGGATGCCACAGGCAGATCCTTTACTCCCGGTACGGTACGCCTAACAAACATGACATCGGATACTTGACTTTTTATCTCGTCCATGGCAACGGTAGCCATATCAAATCTTGCAAATGTGGTTTCGCATATTCCCATTTTCATTGTTATCACCATTAAGGGATACTTAATAATTGAAGTAGATTAATAAAATCTTATTTTAATAATTTTTTATTTACTGCTTCAATAAATTCTGATCTAAGGTAAATTGGGTTTAAAATAGATACTGTAAAATAAAAGATAAAAATTTTATTTTACTTTTTAAAGTCCAAATGATTTTTTGAGAAGCTCAACATTCACTGCTCCAGATCTAAACATTTGCCCAGTTCTTAGATCGTTTATAACAACTTCTGCAGGTGCAAACATTCCTTTGTCTATTTTGTAGAAATCAAATCCAGCTTCTTTAAATACATCATAAAAAGGTTTCCCATATCCATCGGATGATGAAGAGGGTAAATGATCAGCAAGGGACTTAATATCATCATCTTCATCTGATTCTATATAGTAGTAAGTTCTACCTCCAAATAAAACTGCATCATTGGTTTTACCCATTGCTTTGAGTCCATCCGGATCAACAGGTGCTATTGGAGCTATACCTGCTGCATATTTGACCTTGTTTACATCGAACTTCAAAAATTCAAGCATCTTGTAGGTACCGTTTTCAACTACTCTTCCAGCTATCTGTATTGAACCTACAAGTGATGAAGTGGGTGCTACTAACAAGTAAACATTTTCAACTGAAACACCGCAGTCTGATGCAATGGAATCTGCAACATCCTCACCAGGTAGCTTGTCTGCTTCAAGAGTGAGTATTGCAATATCTGCATCATCCTTATATCCGATTTCCACGTAGGTTTCTGCAGGTTTTAAAGCCAAAGCCCTTGCAGGTCCTGAACCAAGGGCAAAGAAATCACCTACACTCACTGACCATCCTGCTTTCTGAGATCCGAGTGTAGATATAGAAGGAAAATTAGTTTTTATCTTTACTGAAGGTATTGCAAAGTTTTCAGAGAGGTCTCCTGGTATTGAAATTCCCACCTCTGCAAGTCCTCCGAGGCATATTTTAGTGTAGAGTTCACCAGCCTTAAAACTTCCTGAAACGTTAACTCCACAGTCCAAAATCGTTGAACCATTTTCAAGTTTTGAAACTGTGATGTTTAGTTCTTCTGCGTTTTCAATCATTTGATCTAATGTTTTTTTTGCTTCGAGATTGACACTTACCATTATATCACCTTTTTTGATTAAGAAATAAATGAACTTCTATTATGTAGCTGTATAACAGTACGGATAGTACGATTTCATGTTACTGCTAAACCCTAGTAAAATATCTTTCAGTCTTATTAATTATTTGTATATAATATACTATCAAACATTTTTATTTATTAATGACTCTTTAATAAACTGATTTTATACATTATATTGTCTAAACTCCCTCAGCTTCCTTAAAGTTAACCTCGTAAATATGGGCACTGATAGAATGTATGGTTAACATACCAACTTCTGATCCCACTTCTCCTGCAACGTACTTAGCAAGATTAGAAAGTCCTACTGCATTAGGGAACCATGCACCATATATATCATGAGATCTCCAAAGTCCAGTAGTATGGAGTTTACCATCTCTTATTTTAAAGTCTACAAGCATCATACAAGGAACTTCATCGTTCTTGGTGTCAACTGTTGGATCCCATGTTATGGATATGGCCCTTCTGGATTCTTTGAAATTATTAAGTCTTTCTATGGCTTCTTGTATTTGATCTATGCCATCAAAATGTGCTCTGAGTCTGTTACCGTATGTATATATAAATCCCTGTTTATCATTGCTTAAAAATTGTTCAGAATACTTATCAAGCTTTTCACCAGTCCAAAAGTAACCCTTTGGAGATTCTGTGTCTAGAGGATTTTTCACATTAACAATGGTATTTAGAATTTCCTTGGTAACCGATCCCCTCTCATCTATTATTTCCACACCGTTATTCATAATTCTTTTTACAAGTGATTCCCATCCTGTTTTTATAGTTGGAACCTTAATCATTATAGCCATCCTACTGCCTCCGTCATTTTTTTAAGTTTAAGGAGTGCGGTATCTCTTGAAAGCATTCTCATACCACAATCTGGATCAATCATCATATTTTCCTCTCCAATAATATCTAATCCCATTTTTATGAGTTTTACTACATGATTCAATTCATCAACGCTTTCAACTTTTGTGTCGATACAACCAAACCCTATTTTTTTAGAATTATTATATTCCTGTTCAAGTGAGTGGATATTATTAGGTATTCCTGCAAATTCACAGTCAATTATTTGTACAGAAAATTTTAAAATATCTTTTAATACATCACCAACATCTCCACAAACATGCAATGAAACAGGAACATCTAACGAGTCTGTTATCATTTTTAAAGCATTTTTTGCTGTTTTTAAATCAGCAACACCTGTCGATAGGAACGGCTCATCTATTTGTATAATAGCCGCGCCTGCTTCCTGAAGTTCATAAGCCTCTTTTTTAAGTGCTATTGCCATATCTGTAATAATTTTTTCCTTTTTATCCCTGTTATAATATCCTTCCACCCGCGATGATAATACGAGGGTTGTTGGACCGGTAATAATTCCCTTCACACCTTTGAAATTTGTGTTTAAATCATTTCCATCAAACAGTTTAGAATCTGTTTTGAATGAATCTAAGAAATCCTTTGAAATTTTCTGAGCAGTTTTTATGGCTAATTTAAGATCACGTGCACCTGAAGAATTAGTAGAAGGTTTGATTTTACCCAATATCTTAGGAGTATTTTCTACAACTGCCATGCCAGGTATATTCCTTGCAAAGAGTTCTATCATATCTCCCCTTACCTGTCCATCAGAAATAATATCCACATGCGCATTTACCTGATCTTTAACTGCAATTTCCAGAGCGGGAATATATGGATCGTAGGACCCCAAAAAATTAGATATCTTGGAACCTATTGATTTTGGATCCTGTGGAAGTGAGGGGTAGCTTCCTACTACTGTTGTTAACATATTAATCTCCTAAATTTCCATTAAACTGAATATAAATTTAATAATTTGATAAATAATTGCTTCTCTATTTTTTTCTTGGATTTACTGCAATAGCTTTAACTTTGTCTATTTCCTCTTTTTCAACAGGTAAATCTACAACAGCCGTACCATGGCAAGGTTTTGTGTAAGGTAAAGTTATTCTAGACTGGGATTCATCAATACCTATAGGTATAGGTGGAATTCCAATAATTCTAGCCCCTAGGACCTTTGCTCCGGGCTTGACGTATAGTATCCTAGGTGAGTGGTTTTCTATTACCTTCTTCGCTTCTTTGAAGCCTGCTTTAGATATAAGTATTTCATAATCTTCAGATTGCTGTAGATGTAATTCTAGACAAAAAGACATTTTTAATCCTCCAGTACCTTAAATGCTTTGTCAATTTTAACTCTTAATGGAGTGGGATTATGGTAAGCCCTTGCAGATATGAGAGTAGCATCTGTATTTTCTTTTAAATCATTCAAAAATTTCTCAAGTAGATCAGAATCCTTTTCAAATACAATTGCAATTGATCTGGTATTCAAGATATGGTAGAACGTCACAAAGTATGATACTGCTGCATCCTTATGTACAAATCCAACAAGCAAGTCATATTCCTTTTCTTCAAGATCTTCGAGGCATAATTCCAAGTCTATCTTTTTATTTACGTAGAATCCCTCAGAATCAGAAACTTCTAGAAGTTTAGATGCGGAAGGCGTACTTGCAACTGTTACTTCGAACCCGATTTTTGTGAGTTTATGTGCTGTATATAATGCAAGAGGCGTTTGAGAAGGCGATTCAGGACATCCTAATAATATTAAAGCTTTTTTCATAGTTTTCCCTCTTTTATTTTTTAATAATTTTATTAATGAGAATAAAATGTCACTACAAAAAATTATCTTGAATTTTTTTATTTCCTATATCAAATATGAGTTGTATATTATATAAAAAAAATGTGATCGTACCTTAAAAATTTAGCTTACTTAATTCTTTATTGAAACTTGAAACATTAGCCTTTAAATATGTTAATACGCACTCAAAAAAAGTATAAAAAATGGAGATTTATAATCTGTTAATTGACTACTACACCTCAAATTAGAAAAAAACAAAATTTTAGAAATATAACATTTATTTTGAACAAATATTTTGAATTATTTTAATAAATTATATAGATTTGAAAAAAACAACTTTATCGTCCTTTGGACCATCATAATCCTTAAATACATTAATACCATCAATTTCAGTGGTTTCATCCGATTGTAATGACGAAAAACCAATTTTAGTATATAATCTGATAGCAGCTTTGTTGTTTGGTTTACAGATCAGGAAAACTTTTCTGCATCCTAGCGAAGAAACTATTTTAATAAACTCATCAACAAGATTTGAAGCTATATTTTGTCCTCTGAATGCATGCTTTAGACATAAAAGATGAATATATGAGCTTTCTGGATCTTCTTGTGAAATGAATCCTAATAAAAACCCATTTATTTCTCCATTGCCTGTAACAACCAGTGATGTCTTTTTAAAGAACTTGGTGAATAAGTGGTAAATTGATTTCCTCTCATTTGTCATTGGACTGCAGTACTCTGCAACCTGAGATATTTTTATGAAATCTTCTTCAATAACATTTCTTATTTTAAAATCAAGCATTAAAACTTCTCCTGAATATACAAATAAAATATGGATTCACTACCTTTAAATAGCACAAGGTTAAAGTTGTTATGCGGGCTGGTAGCTCAGGTGGTAGAGTGTCGCCTTGGCATGGCGGAGGCCCCGGGTTCAAATCCCGGCCAGTCCATCTTTTTTAATACATTTTAATATTTCATTATTCTTTATATTCCATCAACTTTTATTATAGCTGATAAATTAAAAAAAAGTACTCTTTGAAGATTATATTTTTTATTTATTTATAAATCCTTCAATAATATTTATTATTTCATCCAGCCCTTGACCTGTTTTAAGGCTACTTTTTATTACTTTAATATCAGGATTCAGCTCTTTAACATCTGAAACCATTTTATCCTGATCAGCACCTACAGCCTCTGCAATATCAATCTTATTAATTACAACGAGGTCTGCCTCCTTAAATATTAAAGGATGCTTTTCTACTGTATCGTCTCCCTCGCTGACACTTATAACGACCATTCGAATGTGTGATCCAAGATCGAAATCAACTGGACAAATGAGATTTCCAACATTTTCAATGAATAGGAGATCGATTGATTCAAGTGGCATGTCACCAAATGCATGTTCAACAAGATGGGCATCGAGGTGGCATTCTTTTCCAGTGTTAAGCCCCACAACTGGTATATTGTATTTTTCAAATCTTCCAGCGTCGAATTTACTTATCACATCACCAGCTATAACTCCTATTTTATGATCCATCTTCTGGATGAGAATTTCTATTAGTGAAGTCTTTCCTGATCCAATAGCTCCTAAAACGTCTACTGAGAATACACCTGCGTCATCAAGGATTTTCTGGTTTCTATCTGCAAGTTTACGGTTAGCAACCATAATATCGTGCTGAATTTCTACTTCTGCAATTTTATGCATCTTCATCTCCCTCTTCCTTTTCTATCTTGATATTTTTAACATTACATTCCCTTCCAGCAGTAATTTCAACATTTCTTTCACCACATTCCGGGCATTTCACTATTGCTAAATAATGATCTGAGTCATCCATATCTGCTAATCCAGTGTATTCGCATAAATTACACTTTAATTCAACTGGAAGTTCTACTATGTTGACTTCTGCACCCTCGAGAAGGGTGTTTTCAACCAGCACATCAATGAGAAATTTTAACTGCTCAGGATTGAGCATTGTGAGTTTTCCAACTTCTATAGTTACTTCAATTATTTCTGTAGCGTCGTTTTTCTCTGCGACGTCGAGAACCGTTTTGACCATTGCGTCGGCCATTGAAAGTTCGTGCATTAAGCCACCTCATCATTGTAATTATTGATCACTATTTGTTATGTCCTACTATTATGGGAAGCTTATTAATAAAGTTAACAAATATTTGAATAGAAAGTTTAATGTAATCTTTATCATAACTCAACAGATAAATAGTGGTTGGAATAACTTAAGTTTATGACGTTAAATGTAACAATAATGATTACAATGATTATACCAATAGGAACGGGTGGTTTTTTTTGATAATAGGCGGATCAGCTTCACAGAAACTTGCTGCTAAAGTTGCATGGAACTTAGAAGAAAATTTAAGCCCCATTGAAACTAGAAGGTTCCCGGACGGAGAACGTTACATTAGAATAAATGGTGAAGTTCCAAAAGAAGTAGTGGTGATACAGTCAACAGGATATCCTCAAGATGAAAACCTAATGGAGCTTTTTCTGTTACTTAAAAATCTGAAGAGCCTTGGCGTTGAACGTACAAGGGTAGTTATCCCTTATTTTGGATATGGAAGGCAGGAACGCAGATTTAAAAGTGGTGAAGCAGTTTCTGCAGTTATTATTGCAGAACTTCTTGAGGCTGCTGGCGCATCTGAAATTTATTCCATTAACCTTCATGAGAAGAACATTAAAGAGTTCTTTAATATCCCAGTACATGAAATTTCAGCAATGCCATTGATAGCTAATTATATAAGGCAGCAAATGGACGATCCCATGATTATTGGGCCTGATAAAGGTGCCCTTGGATTTGCTATTGAGGTTTCTAGAATCCTGAAATGTGAATGTGACCATCTCGAAAAGATACGGATATCACCAGAAAAGGTTGAAACGAAGCCTAAAAATCTTGACGTTGCGGGAAGGGATGTTGTAATAATCGACGACATTATCAGTACAGGTGGAACAATTGTAAGCGCATCAAAAATATTAAGAGACCTTGGAGCTAATAAAGTTGTTGTTGGATGTGTTCACCCCGTACTTGTTGAAGATGCACTTTTAAAAATATTTGCAGCGGGTGTTGATGATGTTTTTGCCACAGATACACTTAAATCTGATGTGAGTAATATTTCAGTGGCGCCCCTCATCGCAGGTTATTTGAAAAAATATGAATAAAAACTTAATTGAATTCTTTTTACCTTCTGATAAAAGAAATTTATTAATGATTTCTTAAAAAAATGAATATTAAAATTAGATCATTTACAAATAATATTAATGTAATTTCATCAAAATTGGAAAATGAGAAAAATCTTACACTATTTTGATCATAGGATATTTAATTAACTGGCGTGGTCTGTTGTCTGTGCTGCAAATTCCATTTAAACCTTCTGATGGACTTTGATTTCCCTGTGTAAGCTTATTAATATCTTCCTTCTGTTCTGCTGTAAAATCTCCGAAATAAATTTTTTCTTCCTGAATTTTTACTACATCGTACTCCACAGGACATGTTTCAATAGATGGTACCAGTATACAACCTTTTGTACTAACATCATGTTCAAGATCAAGCATCCAATCCTCATCTGGACTTGTTTCATTTAACATGTCTACCAGTGACTTCTGGTGTGCTGTTACGTATCTTGCCCTGTTATTGAAGTCAACAGTTACTGCACCTGTCAAATTAGCTGATTCTTCCCCTAGGATGTAGTTACCCTTTGCATGAATTGTGAAAAATGGTTTTTTACCTTCTTCATCCAGGAAGGCCCTAATGAATATGTCCCAGTTATCATCAACAAATACTGCTTCCCTTTTGATGAACATAATACTTCCATCTGGGTTTTCAATGGTTTCAATTACGGGACTCTGCCAATTTCCCCTTAGATCTTCTCTTTTTAACATACTTAACCTCTTCAGAAAAGTTCAAAATACACTATTAAAAAATCTGTCCTTCTAAAGAATTATCTAATTGTTATCAAAATTTAATAGAATTTTAAATATTAAAAAATAAAAAAAGTTAGGTTGTATCCTAGCTTCTTTTGTTGGCCGGTTCCATATTAACTGATCTGCCTTTGATTCTAGCTCCCCGCATGGTTGAAATAACTTCACTCGCACTGGCTTCTGGTACTTCAACAAATGAGAACTTGTCAAAGACATCAATCTTGCCAATGGATGAGCTTGACAATCCTGTTCTGTCGGCAATGGCCTTTATAATATCTCTTGCTTTGGCTTTATCTTTCCTTCCAATGTTTATGAAGAATCTTACTTGGCCTGGACCTGCGCCTGTATCTCCAAACTCTTCAGTTTTCTGTGTAGAGTTGCCTGATTTTTCCATAACAATCCTGAGTAAGGCTGCTGCTGTTTCAACTGAGCTATAGTCTTCTTCCATCATCTTTTCAACCATGTGAACTTCTTTATCGAGTTTTTCATTATTTATTATTCTTTTAATTTTCTCGAGGAAGTTAGTGGTTTTGATTTCCTGAACATCACTTATGGACGGTATCTGCTGCTGTTCAATCTTGGTTTTGGTATATCTCATAATGTCTCTGAGTTGATAAACCTCTTTTCCAGATACAAATGTGAATGCTATACCTGTTTTACCTGCCCTACCTGTTCTTCCTATCCTGTGTACATAGTATTCATCATCATTAGGCACATCATAGTTGAAAACCGCTTCAACGTTTTCAACGTCAATTCCTCTTGCTGCAACATCTGTTGCTACCAAGATCTCTATATTTCCAGATCTGAACTTGGACATGACACTGTCCCTTTGCCTTTGGCTCATGTCTCCATGAAGACCGTCTGCAGCATATCCTCTAATTTGGAGGTGACTTACAAGTTTGTCGACTCTTCTTTTAGTGTTACAAAATACAAGAGATAATTTAAAGTCGTTAATGTCCAGAAGACGTGACAATACATCGAGTTTCATTTTTTCTTTTACTTCAAAGTAGACTTGCTCGGTCTCAGGTACTGTGAGTTCCTTAGGAACTACCTTCAGAAATTCTGGATCGTCCTGATATCTTCTTGTGATATATAAAATATCAGGGGACATAGTAGCTGAGAAAAGTAGTATCTGCCTCTGATCTGGTATGTAATCTAAAACAAATTCAATATCTTCTCTAAATCCCATGTCTAACATTTCATCTGCTTCGTCAAGAACAAGAATCTTAACATTACCCATATCTATGGTTCCACGCCTCATGTGATCCATTACCCTTCCAGGAGTGCCTATAATTATCTGCACCCCCTTTCTAAGGGCTTTTATCTGTCTCTCTATTGGCTGGCCACCGTAGACAGGTAGAACATTTACTCTCTTTAGATAGGTTGATAGTTTTTTCAATTCTTCGGCAACTTGAATTGCTAGTTCTCTGGTTGGACAAAGTATAACTGCCTGGAGATCCCTTTCGGATGGGTTAACCATATCCAGTATTGGTATTCCAAAGGCTGCGGTCTTACCGGTTCCTGTTTGAGCCTGTCCTGTGACGTCTTTACCCTCAAGAATGTGTGGTATTGCAAGGGACTGAATTGGAGTGGCCTCCTCAAATCCCATGTCTTCGACAGCTCTCTGTATTTCGCTAGATATATTTAAATCTTTAAATCTAAGTTTTTCCATTTTATCTTCCTTTTAGCTTCCTGGAAATTCAATAAAACAATAGATAGGTTTAATTACGCTCAAAATATTATGTTTCGAATTTAAATCTTTGAAATCAAAAATTAGTACCTACTAAATTAATTTGAATTCAGGAACACATTTTATTTATCTTATAAATTATCAATAATCTAATTCTATTATAGAATATTTGTTCGCACTACTTATAATACTATGTACCATAGTGATATGAAAAACGGTGTTCTATGAACAAAATATAATTAGAATTTGAATTAGTTTTATTGACAAAAAAAATAAAATGAGTGAAAGGAAAATTCCTTTCATTCCATAATACATATCCATTTTTAGTGTGTTACGGGTTTATGTGGTTTCTGAAGTATTCCTGTGGGAACTATATCTGTAATCTTCTTCATTTTTTCAATGAGGCCTTCTTTACCGTTTCCTAACAGTGCGTGTTCAAGAACGTCACTCATGTTTTCAACTGGAATGACTTCTACTTTGTTCTTGTATCTTTCCTCCAGCAGAACATCGTCCATGTTGGATGCTGGTATAAGAACCTTCTTCATTCCAGCCTCTGCAGCTGCTTCAATTTTACCTGTGACACCACCCACAGGCATAACATCACCCCTAACACTTAATGATCCTGTTAATGCAACTGATTGATCTACTGGTACATTTTCAAGTGCAGATACAACTGCTGTTGCAATTGACACACTTGCGCTGTCGCCTTCTACGCCATCGTATGCTTGGAGGAACTGAATGTGTATATCATGGTTGGATATATCTGTACCTGTATTCTTCTTAATCAAAGCACTCACATTCTGAACCGCTTCTTTGGCTATTTCTCCAAGTTTACCGGTCGCTATGATCTTACCTTCATCCTTACTCTGGGCAGGGGCTGCCTCAGCAGCTATTGGTAGTAGTATACCACTCCTGTCGCCTATTATTGCAAGTCCGTTGACCCTTCCAACTTCGCATCCCTCGGATTTGAATACACTGTACTTCTTCCTCTGGACAATGTATCTATCAGCTATCTGCTGTTCCAGGGTTCTTGCAAGTTTTTTAGCACTTATAACATGAGCTACGGTCACGCTGTCTGCACCTTCACCCTTGGCTATGTCGCCTGCAGCCCTAACAAGACCCCCAAGATCTCTTAACTTAAGTGTTAATGTGTCTTTTTTACCTGCTCTTCTCTGGGCCTCTCGAATTATCTCTGCAACAGCTTCTCTACTGAAGTGTGGAATTCTACCATCCTTTTTAACTTCCTGTGCAATAAACTGTACCAGTTTATCCCTATTTTCTGGTGTGTCCTGCATTGAGTCCTTCATGAATACCTCGTAACCATAACCTCTTATCCTTGAACGCAGTGCAATATGCATTCCCTCAAGTACTTGAAGGTTTCCAGAGGCTACTAAAACAAAGTCACATGGAACTTCCTGAGAACGTACCATAGCACCACTGCTTGTTTCACTTTGTCCTGTGATTGAGTATTTTTTCTCCTGCATGGCTGTTAGGAGTTCCTGCTGAGTTTTCATCTTCATTGTACCTATTTCATCAACATATAGAACGCCCTTGTTTGAGCGATGAATCATTCCTGCCTCAACACGTTCGTGTGCAGGAGTTCCAAGTCCTCCTGACTGGTAAGGATCGTGTCTTACATCGCCCAGGAGTGCTCCTGCATGAGAACCTGTTGCATCAACAAATGGTGCTATGTTTTTGCTCTCGTTATTCACAAGGAGCTTTGGTACCATGACAGTACTTCTAGGTTTCATCTGCATTATTACCAGTAACACTATTCCTGCGGCAATGATAGCTGCCAGATACTGTTGTAATATGAATCCAACGACCAGAATAAATCCGATTACGATCATCATGAACATATTCTTCTTTTCTTCCTGTCCTTTGGCCTTAACTTTGTAGTTCATTACAACCTTTTTACCTTCACCTGCTGGCATTGCACCTATAAGTGGGTTGTGGTTGTCTTCAATGTTTGGATACACTAATATGTCCTGAAGTTCTTCAGGTGGCAGAAGTTCGGCCATTCCTTTTGCAAGCATTGATTTACCGATACCGGGCTCACCTATTAAAAGGACATTTCTCCTCTGTTTAGCGGCCTTTATAACAGTTTCAACAGCTTCTTCCTGACCTATTATCTGGTCTATTATCCTCTCGGGGACATCTATATCTCCAGAAGATTTATAACTCCTGAAATCAAGCTTTTCTTTGAATGAACTGTTTGAATTTGAATTTGCACTTGTCATAATCTATGACAGCCTCCTGAATTTTGCAATATACAAAAATCAACTGGTTTATTTTTTTACACTGTTGATGTTATATTATATGATCTTGTATATTAGTATTTATCTTTGAATTTTCAAGTATTGATCTTAATATACTTTTACTATTTTTTCAGTTTGATTGATATTGCATTTATT
>Ga0302209_10000417_pt1 | contig 19754 bp, 10 predicted proteins | sample II_Fen_E3_1_FD_194574 | JGI IMG/M metagenome (GOLD analysis project Ga0302209, IMG submission 194574) | Peat permafrost microbial communities from Stordalen Mire near Abisko, Sweden - II_Fen_E3_1 | ecosystem: Environmental > Terrestrial > Soil > Wetlands > Permafrost | place: Sweden: Abisko...
TTCGAGACTTCAATTAATGATGCCCAGTCTAATTGATGACTACGTTACATTAGACAATCCTGTTCGAATTATTGATGCTTTCGTGGATAAAATTGTCCAAATTCAACCTGAGTTGCTTACAGGCAAAGGAATGTCGGAAGTTGGTCGGTCTGCCTATCAATTTGCAACTTTGTTAAAGCTGTATGTTTACGGTTTTTTGAATTCTATTAGCTCTTCACGCAAGTTAGAGAAAGAAACTTATCGTAATTTGGAAGTGATTTGGTTGTTGGGTAACCTTCAACCCGACCATAAAACCATATCTGATTTTCGTAAAGACAGTAAAGAGTCAATTCGTGAAGTTACCATTTCTTTCCGTAAATTTCTCATAAAAGATGGTTATATGTCTGGTAAACAAGTTGTAACAGACGGAACAAAAATAAAAGCTTATGCAAGTAAAAATACAATTTCTTTGAAGGGCATAAACCGTAGAATGGAGAAACTGGAAACCGAATTGGAGAAATACTTGACACAATTGCAAGATAACGATACGGTAGAAAGTGTTGAAGAACAACTTTCAGGTTTAGCATCCGAGCTAGGTGTAGAACCGGCATTGCTCGAAAAGATTGCACAACTGCAAGAACAAGTACAAACGCTGGAACAACAAAAACAACTGCTTGAAAAGCTAGGTCGAGAATCAATTGCACCTGCTGATCCCGAAGCTAAAATAATGAAAAGCAAAGAGGGCTTTTATCCAGCATACAATGTGCAATCTAGCATTGATACTAAAAATCATATGTTAGCTCAAATGGATGTTACAGACCAGGTCAATGATTACGACAGCTTGGAACATAACATAAAAGCTTTGAAAGATCAACTTGGTATTAAACCTGAATCAGTTCTTGCGGATAAAGGGTATGCTAACGAAGATCAGATACAGTCATTAGAAGAAGATGGAATTCATTGCTTTGTACCTTTTTCCAAAAAAACTCCTGACCAAAAACAAATTGAGGCAGGAATAACTTTTGAGTACGACAAAAAGAATGATTGTTACCGTTGCTCAAAAGGTCAAACTTTAAAACTTACATGTAAAAGAGTAATTAGAAAGGGAAAGCCTTACAGTTTTTATCAAAGCAAAAATTGTGGTAATTGTCCAGTCAAAATTTTATGTACAAAATCTAAAGTCGGTCGAATAATTAGCAGACGCTTAGATGATGAATGGATTCTCAAATACAAAGAAAAGCTCAAGACAAAAGAATTCAAGGATATGATAAACACCCGAAAGAACTTTGTAGAACACCCTTTTGGAACAATAAAGTATTGGATGGGACAAATACCAATACTACTTAGAGGAAAACAGAAAGTACAAGTCGAAATTGATTTGTACTCCACTTGTTATAACCTTAAGCGGCTTATAAACATTGAGCCGATGGAGGTAGTGTTACTAAGAATACAGAATTGGGTGTAAAACTCCCTTTTTGTTGATTAATTGATTTAATAAAACCATTACAACATAAATATATGTATATTATTGTTTAAATATACGAATTGTTAATAAATTTACCATTTAACATTATTTCAAAGAACTTTGTTGCAAAAGAGTTTTTACACAGCCTCTAAAGCTGGAGTCTATTGAAAATTCAGGAGTTAAACCTGTTTAATCATTCGGGTTAAACACTGTATATCATTGATTGAAAAATAGATATATATTTATTTTTTGATCTAATCCAATCTTAAAATCATCATATCACTTTATCAACTCATCATCACATTATCACATCAACTCATCATCACATTATCTCATCAACTCATCATCACATCATCTCATCATCACATCATCACATTATCACATCATCACATTATCACATCATCACATCATCACATTATCACATCATCACATTATCACATCATCACATTATCTCATCATCTCATCATCACATTATCTCATCATCTCATCATCACATTATCACATCATCACATCATCACATCATCACATTATCTCATCATCACATTAAAACATCATCACATTATCACATCATCACATCATCACATTATCTCATCAACAGATTATCACATCATCACATTATCACATCATCACATCATCACATCATCACATTATCTCATTATCACATCAAAACACTTCCGCCATCATGCATCTTACACTGCCACCTCCTACCCGTTCGATGGTTGGGATGGAGACAACAATCAACTCATTATAAGAAGATAATCGGTCTTTTTGTTTTTGTTCCAACGAATCGTAGGCTGATTGCGAAAGTACCAGAAAAAGCTTACCTTCTTCATTTTCAACCTGCAGCATATTTCCTGCAAAACAATTCATTTGTTGTTCCGAGATTGTAATGATATCCTTTCCGGTATTCTCCAACGAATCGACAACGACTTTGCGTTCTTTGATATTATCAATGGTTTCCAGGCAAATGACGGCGTATTCATCTGCAACAGTCATCATGACATTGGTATGATAGATGGGCAGTCGTTTTCCGAAAAAAGTCTGATTGGCAAGGAAATAAATCGGCTTAAAATCAAAGACTCTGCAAAATTCCAAAAATACGGCTTTGGCGGTACGTTCGGACAAAGCAGCATAGGCAATTTTATTCGTACGATCGAGAATCATGCTGCCTGTGCCTTCCAGAAACAGGTTTTCTTCTTCCCAAAACGTAAAATCATCAATGTTGCTGATTTTCGGTCCCCGGGATGAAACATACTCTATAATATCATACCTGCGTTCATTACGTCGGTTGGGTGCAAACATGGGGTACAAAACCGCCTGTCCTTCTCCATGAAAGGAGATCCAGTTGTTTGGAAATATGGAATCGGGAGTATGTGGTTCGATTGTATCCATGACAACCTGTATATTTATTTTTCGTGATCGTAACAGTTCGACCATTTCATTGAATTCTGCAAGAGCCTGAAGTTGTATATCGCTGTCAGGATCAACGACCTGTTGCTGGAAATAGTTATTGACAGCAGTTTGTTCATTGAATCCAAAAGCAACCGGTTTGATCATCAGAATTGTGTGAGTGGTTTGCTTAGACCCCCCACTCCCGAAAAAGGAATTTTGAGGTGTGAGATGTGAGTAGTTCATGGTAAGTAAATTAAACTTGTTTCAAATAAATATTCAGAACAAACAGGAACTAAATTGCCAATCAGTCAACCGATTATTTGTTTTCTCTAATCAATGGTAACGTAGAACACCGCAGCAGTCCTCCCATTTTTGATATTTCGAAATAAGGTATCCGTTCCACGGTAAGCCCCCATTGATATTCGAGATGATCGTTCAACCGTGTAAACCGTTGTTCGGAAACAACAACATCCGGTGAAATCGAAAAAACATTGGTATTCATAGTAACCATTTCTTCCTCTGTTATTTCGAAAACATTTTGAGCTCCAAAAAGTTCCACTAACTTGTGATAATCTTTTACGTTAGAAAATCCATCTTTGTAAATGATGGCTTTATCATGTGAAACCGGCATAAAAGCACAGTCTAAATGCAGCACTCCCCGGCGTGGATCGGTATTGTGCTTTTTAAGTTCAAGTGGTATGAATGTTTTTTCAGGAAAAATTTCTTTTAGAAAATTAAAAGCATACAGGTTGGTACGGGCAGTTTTCAATTGAGGGTAATCGGGTTTTGTGTAGAGTCCTACAAATACGGTGTCGTTCATCAATACAACATCACCCCCTTCGACATGTGCTTTTTCGGGCAGGTTGTAAATTTTGTTATACGGAATCAGATCGTAGATCACTTCGTAGGCTTCTTTTTCATCTTCCCGGTCGGGAATGATATTCGAATTGATAATTTTATCATCAATGACAAAAGCGACGTCACGTGCAAAGACCTGATTGCAATTCTCAAGGGTCCAGGGACGAAATACCTGAACATTGTATTTCAACAATACATTTTCGAATGCGCTCATTTCTTTATAAATGGCTTCCTGGGCGGGATATACGCCATTCAGAATTGACTCGTATGATTTGGCATCAAACGCCTTATCTATGGATGGCACTTTCCCGATCGATCCGGGCTGTCCCAATACAACTGCTTTGAGAGTGGAAGTTTCGTTTCTTACGTTCAGATGCATAGATCGGATTTTTGACAAAGATACTAAACGCACTCCGGATTTAAAACAAGAGAACAAATAAAATGTCAATAAACTGTATAAATATTTATGAAAGGAAATAATGAATCATTTCTAAAACCAATTACGGAATTCATTTCAACGATAGTATGTAAAATAAAATCCATAAGACCAAAGAAATGAAACCGTTATCTTTTTGTCGTGACAAGATTTCCGTATTGAAAATAAGGATACTAAATACAATGTAACTATCTGAAAACTTGAAATTAAGCAATTCATGCATCTCGGGTATAGAATCAAAATCCATTTTTTATATTTCAAACACAAAACAGCAACTATAAAAACACGATTTAGTTAGAATTTATTAATTAAAAGTGTAAATTTGCAGCTTAATTCATGCTAATTTATTTTCTACACATCACATTATGCGAAAAAATCAGATCCTCTCATTCCTGTTATTTATTGCTGTAACCTGTTGTTATGGCAGTGTTTTGGTTCCGTTTCATCAGAAAAGTATAACCTACATGGGAAGAGTTGAAAAAGTTGGAAATCAATATGCAAAGATATTCTGGCCGGGGACTTCAGTCAGCATAAATTTTAAGGGGACAGAAATTAAAGCGGTATTAAAGAACGGAAAAGAAGATACCTACTTCTATGCTATAGTTGATGGGAATGAAAATGATATTCGAAAAATTAAAGCAGACACCATACAAACCTCCGTTGTACTTGCATCGGGGTTGAAAAACTCGAATCATTCGGTGCAATTATTCAAGCTTTCGAATAATACTTCCTATACGTCCTTTTATGGTTTTGAACTGGCTGATGGATCTACTGTGTTGAAAGCAACACCACTTCCTGAACGGAAAATTGAATTTTATGGTAATTCAATCACTGCAGGTCATGGTGTGGATGTTTTGCCGGGACATGAAGACTCGGGAAACCACGAGTACTTTAATAATTATCTGACTTATGCAGCACGGACTGCACGGCATTTCAATGCACAGTATTCGTGTATATCCCGCAGTGGAATTGGAGTGATGGTAAGCTGGTTCCCTATCATTATGCCCGAAATGTACGACCGTACAAATCCTGAAGATTCAACCAGTAAATGGGATTTTACGCAATATACTCCCGATATCGTGGTGATCAATCTGTTTCAGAACGATATGTGGCTCACTGCCAGTAAGGATCATCCACAGTTTAAAGCCCGGTTTGGTACAACTCCACCTGATGTGCCAACCATTATTCGATCGTACCAAAACTTTATAAAAAGTATCAGGAATAAGTATCCGAAGGCATCGATTATCTGTGTTTTAGGAAGTATGAATGCCACTGAAAAAGGATCACCCTGGCCGGGTTATATTGAAAAAGCAGTGGAGGGATTGTCCGATTCAAAAATTTTAACCCATTTCTTTCCTTATAAAAATACTCCTGGTCATCCCAAAGTTGCCGAACAAAAAATAATGGCGGAAGATTTAATCGATTTCATCGATAATAATATAAAATGGTGATAAAAGAGCCAAGAACCAAGAACCAAGACAAAAGATCAAAGATATAAGATTAAAGAACCAAGAGCCAAGAACCAAGACAAAAGATCAAAGATATAAGATTAAAGAACCAAGAGCCAAGAACCAAGACAAAAGATCAAAGATCAAAGACATAAGATATAAATATATTGCATATTAATATCTTTTGTCTTTGAACTTTTGTCTTTATACATATATCCTGGTTCTTGTATCTAAAATCTTGTTATATGATTCTTTGATCCTTTGTTTTTTGTCTTTCTCTTTTGTCTTTGATCTTTTGTCTTGGTTCTTGATTCTTGGCTCTTGGTTCTTGGCTCTTTAATCTTGGCTCTTGGTTCTTGGCTCTTTTGTCTTTGATCTTTTGTCTTTGATCTTTTGTCTTTAATCTTTTGTCTTTAATCTTTTGTCTTTAATCTTTTGTCTTGGTTCTTGGTTCTTGGCTCTTGGCTCTAGGTTCTTGGCTCTTTTGTCTTTGATCTTTTGTCTTTGATCTTTTGTCTTTGATCTTTTGTCTTTGATCTTTTGTCTTTAATCTTTTGTCTTTAATCTTTTGTCTTTAATCTTTTGTCTTTAATCTTTTGTCTTGGTTCTTGGTTCTTGGCTCTTGGCTCTAGGTTCTTGGCTCTTTTGTCTTTGATCTTTTGTCTTTGATCTTTTGTCTTTGATCTTTTGTCTTTAATCTTTTGTCTTGGTTCTTGGCTCTTGGTTCTTGGTTCTTGGCTCTTTGTTCTATTTCAACCCACTAAAAATGTAGCTATAAATAGCATTATTCGTATCAGCCTGTGGATGAAGGAAACCTCTGGTAATAATACCCGGAGGTGAAATCATTTCGCGGCCAATCATTTCTTCAATTGTGTTGTAGAATGGCAGGGAGGTTTTTCCAACCAGCAAAGGTGAGAGGTCGTTATGTTCTTCCCAGAATCTGAGAATGGTTATAAAGCCACTTAAATAGAGATGATCTTTGGTGAATCCACCCCCCCGGAAAATACGTGTAACAATGCTAAAAGCCAGTTCTGGATCAACATTGTATTGGTTCCGCAGCATGTTGAAGCATTCAATGAAAGTTGCCCCGCTACACATATGATCGACCATAACAGCCCGTAAAGCGAATTTCTTTAGGCGGGATAAAGTTATATTCCCGCTCAGGTATTCGGAAAGAATAGCCAGCCCTTCCTGAGTTACCGTATTCACCGGCAATCCGATATTGAAGATTTTTAATTGTTGTTTGGCCGAATTGATAGTGGTTAACATGTGGACCCCAATTTCATGTTCTGTCAATGCCAGTAACTCTTTTTGTTTAAATTTAGCCTGGGGTTGAATAAGTATGCTCTTTTTGGAGTTCAACACCATAACCTGCGAAATAACCCGGGTACTCATTTCCACTTTTGCTTTAATGCCGTAGTCATTGAGGGCATTCTTGAATATTCCCATGGCAGTTTGTGCATCATAGACGGGTTCCTTTTTAGCTTCGTTGGGAATATCCGGTAGAGACAGAATGTAGGAAGCATTTTGCAGGTCTTTCTTTGACGGCCGTCCAAAATATCGCAATGAATTATACAAAAACTTATTGGTGTTCAATGTATTGATCATGTCAATTTTATCGAAATAACTGACGATGACCGAACGGTATAATTCACGGATAGAAACATCCTGGATTTCCAGAATCGGAATACTCATCAGTTGTTGTTTGAGACGAAAAGAATTGATTTTGATTGGATTGTATCTGAAGTTAGGTGTTTCGGTAAATTTACTTTTAAAGAACCGGTTCTTCTCATTGATGGTGTTAATGGGATTTACTTCCGCTAAAAGTTCAATATTTTTCAACAGGGAGTACATGTCTTTATCAATTTTCAACAGGCTTTTGTTGTTGCTTTTATCCAGTAAACTGATGGATGATATGTGATGCCATTTTTCAAGACCCTGACAAAAGAAGTTGGCATTGGCCAGGATAGCCTGTTTTAGTTTTTGTTGTAACAGTCGGATTATTTTAGGGTAAGTATCCCCGGTCAGTTCATCACAGTAAACTTTTTTAATTTCAGTAGGCAATACCAGGGTTTTTGTAAAATGGGTATTGATATATTCGGCATTGTAACCCTTCCCACCAAAGACATCGTTTTCTGCTGTTTTATTGACAATATCCGGGAGGGAAATTTCGCTGAGAACTTTTATCCAGTTTTGAACCGTATCGCGATGAACAGATCCAATGATACTCCCGGTACCTATATTAAACAAAGGGACTTCCCTGTCCCATCGTTTATGGTTATAAGAATGAATATCATACACAATACAACCACCAAAGAGTGATTCGAGTTTGGTAATAAGTGCCTGTACCACTTTAAAATAGCCACTATGTTTTTGTTTACTGACTTTAATTTCCTGTGCCGTAAGTTTTTTATCCCATACCTTTTTACCCCATGCTTCTTCATAGATACATTTATCGGGAGTTCTGTTCAAGTCATATTCAAAACGGGAGTCGTTACCAATGATGGTGATGGGCATTGATTTTACAAAATCTTCGGTAAATGGATCTTCTTCGTACCATCGTTGGTATTCATTAAGTGCCATTTTCTTTTGGAGATCATGTCTCAGCTGACTTCCATTATGAATAGCCGTACAGCAAAAAGGGACGTATTTTGAAATTTTTATTTTAAAACTACCATCGGCTGAAGTTAACTCAAAAAGCTGTTCCTCTTCAATGTGTTTAATGATTTCACTTATTTCAACCCGGGTTATCTTCATAAAGTCGTTGGATCAATATGTTGTTTTAATTTATTTTACTTTTAAAAAGTGACTCCTCTCCTCCTCCACCGAAGCCTTAAAAAACAATGGATCAACGTGATGGAGTCACAGTTACGGAAATGGACCTTTTTATTTCTGATTACAGGCTATTACTTATTTCCATGATTTCCTCCGGTCTGAAATTTTCTTTCTTTAGTTTGATACCTGCAACAACAACTTCTAAATAATCAACAATATCCTCTTGCAGTTTCACATTATTGAGCTTATTGATATCGGCTATAGTGCCCGGACTAAGAACATTGATTTCGATGAGCTTACCACTGATAATATCCAGTCCGGCAAAATAGATGCCATCTTTCACCAGCTTTCGGCCAATAATTGCGCACATATCTTTGTCTTTCTTTGTCAGTTTATACTTTTCGACACTTCCACCGGCTGAAATATTTGAACGAATGTCTCCTTTAGCAGGGATTCTGCGGAGTGCCCCTATTGGTTTGCCATTCAGCATTAACACTCTGACATCTCCATTTTCGGCACCTTCTACATATTCCTGTAAGATCACATAGTTTGATTCACCTTTCGATTTATTAATATAGAATTCCAGAAGCGATTTGATATTGTCCATGGCTGATTTTTCAACTACAATAACACCACGTCCACCGTATCCATCCAAAGGTTTCATAATCATTTTATCTTTGTCGGACTGTTGAATGATACTCAGCAGATAATCGATATTTTTAGATACATGCGTTGTAGGAATAATCTCTTTATCAGGATCGAAATAGGCAGCGGTATAAATTTTATTATTTGCTTCCCTCAATCCGTTTACCGAATTAATAATAAAAGTATCGTCTTTAATCGAATCCAGAAAGTTTAAGACAAAAGGATCTAATGGAGGATTTTCGCGCATAAAAATGACATCAAAATCCTTCAGCGCCCTCATGCTTTTCACAAATTGTGTAGAATGATGGAAATTTGTCATGCTGGTGGATACTTTGTCAGTTTTGATGATAGTCCGGCAATCGCAAAGAGTAACACTTTCGCGGATGGTAAGGCTCTGTGGAGTAGTAATTGCCACTTCGTGTCCCCGAAGCGCGCATTCGTGAACAATCCGGATGGTAGAATCCTGCTTAGGTTTTAAACTTTCCCAGGGATACATAATAAAGCATACTTTCATAGTGTTGTTATTGTTATATTTATATTTATTTTAATTTGGCAGACTTTTTTTTGTCAGGATTTATAAGATGAACGTGTAATTTATTCCCAAAAGTATGGTGTATGACAAAAACTTACTGAATTTATGTTGTTTGGATGATTGTTGAATAAAATAAAACCTGTTCATTCTATTCAATTTATTTTGCCATTCATTGAAAATGTATTTGTCAAAGTAGAATCAGGAAGAAAAGAATATGATTTTTATAAAAAAATGAAACCCTTTATGCCTTTCTTGTAAATAAAAAAGAAGCTTAAGTTTTATCAGGCTGGATCTGTAAATCTGAATTACAGGAAAATGAAATGCTTACAGAGGTACGAATCATCAATATTTGAATTAATGTTATACAAATATATCACTAATCGTTGAATTCTAATTGAACAGGATGAAATAATGTGATAATTTAATAGAATTGTAATTAGATTAATGCACCCTTGATTTGGTTATGTTTTTGAATGAATTGGTCATCCTCAATCTTTTATTCTAAAATATATGATTATCCGCATGCTGTCCTGTCGAGGCTGATTTCCAAAGACTTTTTTTTATGAAAGAAAATAAGAAAGAGATTGTCCACAGATTACTCAGATTTACACAGATAAGTCATTAATAACGAACAATTTGTAATTTTCAATATACTGATTTATAGACTGCTATAAATCAGGAAATAGATTATTAAATATCTACAATTACTTAATACAAGTCGACACGAAAATCTTTTGCTGAACAGTAGGATTTGACAACTCCGTTGGATTTATTTTTAACGAGACACTGATAGTTGTCGAAACAATTTATAGTTCAGTGAAAGCAGGAAGATCAATTAATCATTAATGCAGGAAATCTCTGATGAAACAAACTGAAAACATTTACTATTTATTCATTTATTTTTTACTATTTACTATTTGTCCCGCATGACTTTTGTTTCATCCCGTTTTTGGTTCCATGGGAGGAATAGGGTTTTTTGCATTCATATTGAGGGAATCCTAAAGTACGCATGAGGGTGTTTTGTTAAAAGAATGTGAAGTTTTTAGAAGGCAGGGTGAAGATTATAAAATGAATTACTGGCTTCAATGTTATAACTATTTGAAAATGTTATGATTTAAAGATTCGTAAATGATACAGATCATAGATAATACTATTCAACTTTTCCAACCAGGTTGAATAGTTTTTTAACCCGTCAACATGGTATGATTTCATAGGGTTTTCAATTACCCTTCTGTTAGAATTATTAAAATTACACCTATTTTTTCCTAACTTTTTGATTATTTATGAACAAAAAACAAAGTAGAAAAGTTATATCATTACTTTAAAAACCGTATTTTTAAAATCAGAGAATGTGCAGGTAAGTTATTGATAATAAACAATTCAAAAGAGTATTAAAAAGTAAAGCCTTCCGCTTATACAAAGAAAATTCTTTAGAGTCAGAAGCTGTAAACAAAAGAGTTTCAGTTTAAGTAATGAAAATGGAAATACATTGCAAAATTCATAGTTGTCAATTATGAAATCACCTTATTAATCAATGATATATAGAAAAACCCTTAATTCAAAACGAAAAAGCGACGATGAAGCTGGATTGTTAAGCAATACTTCCCGGGTGCTAAAATAATACATTTCAGAAAAAAGAGAACGGAAAGCAGAAAGATGAGTTTGTCATTTACTATAAAAGAACATTATAGAAATAAAACCCTCCTATCATGGTCAAATTTAATATTATATCGAAGTTCAGCTTAGGCCTGCTTTCTGTATATGTTATCATGCTGTTGGTTGTAATATACTTAACAGGTAAAATTCAATACGTCCGCAATCAAACTCGTATTCTTTACGAACATCCCTACCAGATAAGTAACTCCATAAAAGATATTCAAACTAAAATTTATGAATATGCGAACCTTGGAGTTGATATTCAGTTTGCCAATAGCTTGAGTCAGCTTAACAGACTGAAAGCAAAAACAGATAAACAAGATCGATTAATACAAGAGAGTTTCAAAATAGTTTCTCAAAAATATCCGGGCAATAAAAATGCTGTAGACAACGCTTTAGCTGCTTATATAGATTGGAAATTTACCTTCAACAAACTTTATCAGATTCAGGAAGCAAATAAAATCGACAACAACTACATTCGCATCCTATTAGAGTCACGCAAAAAATTAGAAAAAACAGATTATTTCCTTTCTAAAATCTCTGATTTCGCAAGAAACAGTGCCGACAGCAATTACAAAAAAATTATAGCCACCGATTATATTTCAAATCTTACATCCATCATACTGATTGTTTCAGCAAGCCTGTTAGTTATATTCTTAATCTATTTCATTTTGAAGAGTATTTCCAACAGGATAAAAACTTTTGTAAAAGAAACAAACATCTTTTTAAAAAAAAATGGTAATACAAAAAATATTGGAGATGAAGAAATATTGGTTCAAACTGTTGATAAATTAAAAAATGCCTATTTGAGCATCGAAGAGCATGACGGATTAATTAAAAGCTACAACAAACAGCTTTCTGAAATGAACCTTGAACTTGAAGAAAAGGTTAAGCAGCGAACTAATGAACTTACCAATGTCAATAATGAACTGGTACTTCAGAACAAGATAAATGAAAAGCGGTCAAAAGAACTGCTCGAAGCCAACGAGAAACTTGCTTTACAAAACGAAGAGAAAGAAAAATGGACAGTTGAGCTCCTCAATGCCAATGAAGAACTTGGTTTACAAAACGAAGAGAAAGAAAAACGTACACAAGAGTTAATGATATCCAATGAAGAGCATCGAAAGATTAACGAATACCTTGAGAATCTGATTAACTATGCCAATGCCCCGATTATTGTATGGAACACTAACTACGAAATCATTAAATTCAACCGTGCCTTTGAATTTATGACAGGAAGAAGCGAAAAGGAAGTACTTGGTCATTCACTTGAAATTCTTTTCCCGGTGTCCAAAAAAAAAGTCTCGATGGATTTAATCAGTAAAGCGCTCACCGGAAAAGGGATGGAGTTTGTCGAAATTGATGTTGTTCATATCGATGGTTCAGTCCATATCCTTCAATGGAATTCAGCTAACATCTTATCAGCTGATGGAAAAACGACTATTTCGATCATTGCACAATGTCTTGATATCACCCAGCGAAAAAGAACAGAGAAAGAAATATTAAAATTGAATGAAACTTTAGAGCAGAAAGTAAATGAACGAACGGAACAACTTAAGGAATCCAATAATGAACTTGAGTCATTTTGCTATTCCATCTCCCACGACCTGCGGGCGCCTCTCAGACACATTGTAGGTTTTATCAATTTACTGATTAAAAATAATTCGGCCGTACTGGACGAAACCGGAATCAGGTATTTGAATATCATCTCAGAGTCATCCATTGAGATGGGAAATATGATTGACGCCTTATTAAACTTTTCAAGGCTAGGCAGAACCGGACTTACAAGGACAAAATTTAATACCAATGAGCTTGTAAACACGGCACTTGAAACATTTAAAGATGATTTGACCGGTAGAAATGTAGAAATCATGATTTCAGAACTTCCGGATGGTACCGGTGACAAGTTTTTAATCTATCAGGTGTGGATTAATTTAATATCCAACGCATTGAAGTATTCAAAAGAAAAAGAAAAATCAATTATAGAGATTGGAGGTGAAATTGTAGATAACGAAACAATATTTCAGATTAAAGATAATGGAGTCGGTTTTGATATGAAATATGCGGATAAGCTATTCGGTGTTTTTCAACGATTGCATAAAACCCGGGATTTTGAAGGGATTGGCATTGGGCTGGCAAATATAAACAGAATCATATTGAAACATGGTGGCAGATGTTGGGCAATAAGCGAAGTTGACAAAGGTGCCACATTTTTTTTCAGCCTGCCATTTAAATGAATAAACTTATTTAACTCTAACAAATAAAAAGTTATGGAAATGGAAATGGAAATAAAAACAATTCTGATTGTAGACGACAACCCGTATGATGTGGAACTTACTATTGCCGCCCTGACAGAAAATAATCTTGCCAACGAAATTGTTGTTGCAGAGGATGGATTAGAAGCATTGGACTATTTATATAAGCGGGGAAAATTTTCAGGTTGTAAAAATAACATTCCTGTAGTTATTCTTCTGGATATAAAAATGCCAAAACTAAATGGAATAGAAGTACTTAAGCATATTCGTTCCACACCAAAATTTATGACAATTCCGGTGATTATGGTTACCTCATCAGCAGATGAAAAAGACCTCATAGAGAGCTATAAATTAGGAGCAAATTCGTATGTTGTTAAACCGATCGATATTGTTCAGTTTATTAATGCAATTAAAATTCTGGGCCAGTATTGGGCAGTTATCAATAAAGTGCCGGTTGTAACAAAAGATGTCTTTAGATTCTAAAACCGTATAAAGTATGAATAAATGATGACTAAAATAAAAATCCTGCATCTCGAAGATTCATTAAGAGACTCGGAATTAATACGATCAATTCTTAAAGATGGAGATATTTCTTTTGACTATTTTTTAGCAGAAAACGAACAAGAGTTAATAACTGTGCTGAAAGCAGAACATATCGATATCATTTTATCTGATTATACGATTCCTGGTTACAGTGGTAAGGATGCCTTGAATTTTGTTAAAGAAAAATATTCTTCCACCCCATTCATATTCGTATCTGGCACAATAGGAGAAGATTCAGCTATTGATGCCTTGAAAAACGGTGCAAAGGATTATGTTTTAAAGAATAAACTTGAGCGCCTGGTTCCGGCAATAAAAAGAGCCATAAATGAAATTGAGCTTGAGAATAAGCGAAAACTGGCAGAAGAGGCTCTGATAGAAAGCCAGGAAATGCTCCAAAAGGCAAGGAAACTGGCACAATTAGGGATTTGGGAGTGGAAAGCCGACGAAGATACCATTACCTGGACAGAGGAACTTTATCAAATAGCGGGGATTGACCCATCCCTACCTGCACCATCTTATATAAAGCATGCTTTACTCTTTCATCCCTTGAGCTGGCAACAGCTTCGAACAGCAGTTGACAATGCCTGGAAAAAAGGGATACCCTACGAGCTAGAACTTGAAATATTACGACAGGATGGCAATGCGCGTAATGTCATCGCTTTAGGAGGTCCAAAGTACGACAAAGAGAACCACATCATTGGACTATACGGTACAGTTCAGGATATTACTGAACGCAAAAGGGCGGAGCATGAAATAATCCTTGCCAATAAAAAACTTCAGATACAAAATAAAGAGAAAGAGAAACGTGCAGCAGAGTTAATGATAGCTAACAAAGCATTTCATCAATCGGAAGAGAATTTCCGTCGTTCTATTTCAGAATCTCCATTAGGAATTCGTATTATTTCGATCGATGGAGAGGTCATATATGTCAATAAAACATTACTGGATATTTATGAATTAGACAGTCTGGAAGATTTTAAAAATACATCAGTTATAAAAATGTATACTCCGGAAAGTTATATTCAACATCTGGAAAGAAAAGAGAAAAGGAAAAATAGAAACGAAATATCTGAATATGAATTAACTATTAAACGAAAAAATGGTGAGATCCGTTATATAAAAGTTTGGAGAAAGGAAATTTTATGGAATGAAATCAGGCATTATCAGGTAATTAATCTAGACATTACAGAACAGAAGCGGGCTGAAGAAGCATTAAAAAATTCGCAACTGGAATTGAGAAACTTTGCTTCGCATCTCCAAAATGTACGGGAAGAAGAAAAAATAGCAATTGCCCGTGAAATACATGATGATCTGGGTCAGATATTAGTTGCTTTAAAAATTGAGCTTGGACTTTTTAAACAAAAAATTTCGAAAGAAAACGGGCGTACCAATTCAGAGGAAATAGTAAGTAAATTTGATGCACTTACAGATCTGGTTGAAAAAACCATTAAAACAACACGTCGGATAATGACAGGACTCCGACCAGAAATAATTGATTCACTTGGATTTATTGAGGCTGGTAAATCATATGTATTTGAATTTGAAGAAAGACATCATATTGCTTGCAAATTTGAAAGTACAATTCAGGAACTTACCATTAATTCTCAGCAAGCAGTAGCTCTTTTCAGAATCCTACAGGAAGCGATGACTAATATTGCAAAACATGCAAAGGCATCATCTGTAAAAATTCAACTTAGCTCCAGGGAAAACAAATTCAGTATGGAAATTATTGATGACGGTATTGGGTTTGATGAAAAACAGAAAATAAGACCTGATTCATTTGGAATGATCGGAATGAAAGAACGGATTCATTTATTGGATGGTGAATTGATTATTTCGAGTGAACCGGGGAAAGGTACCTGTGTTCGGGTAGAGATGCCGTATAGTGGATAGAGCCAAGATATTAGAACCAGGAACCAAGAACCAAGAGCAAAGACTTAAGACTTAAGACTTAAGACTTAAGAACCAAGACAAAGGGCATAAGAGTAAAGAGCAAAGACATAAGATATAAGAACCATGACAAAAGATAGAGGGAGATAAAGGATTTAAAAACCGTAATATTTAATAAAACATAAAAATCAGCATTCAAATCAAATTTGAATGCTGATTTTATTTATCTTACAAACACACATATTGAATTGTGAATCGTTGTTGAATTTAGTACAACTTAACTATAGTTTTAGAACCAAATTAAATGAAATTAAATACCGGCATTGGACTTTATTTATCAAATTCATCAAATAAAAAACTCATTATTGAACAACTTATGTCTAACCTTTTTTTGAAAGGGATAGTCGATTTAAGTTCAATGAATGGGGCATTACACTCAACTATTACAATTAACAAGTTCGTTGAAGAGGAGTTACGGCACGACCGTTTTGTGATAACAACCGACGAGAATTCCAGTTTGGAATCCATGTCCAGCGGTCAACAAAAAAAAGCATTGCTATTGCACCTCATTGCCCGGAAACCAGACTACCTTGTACTTGATGATGTTTACAGTCATATTGATAAAGAAACCCAACAGTCAATAACTGCCATTTTAGGTCAATTATCGGATACAACTTTATTGATACAGATTTTTTTTCGTAAACGTGACATGTTACCATGTATTGGAAAAGTGATCTCCGTTGACGAAAACAATAAGATTGTTAACGAACAGGAAGCTGTGACTTTTCAGATACCCGAACAGTCACATGAATTAAACCTCAATCGTTTCAAACTTCCCAAAGAGTATAATGAGCTTCACACGGATATAAATCCTTTGGTACAACTAAATTCAGTATCAGCAAAATATCTTGATAAAAAAGTATTGGATAAGCTGAGTTGGACCATCAAAAAAGGCGAATTCTGGCAGCTTACAGGCCCTAACGGTTCAGGGAAAAGTACCTTATTGTCGCTCATCACTGGTGATAATCCCCGTGGATATGGTCAGGACATGATTCTTTTCGGCAAAAAGAAAGGATCGGGAGAAACGATATGGGATATCAAGCGGCAGATTGGATATTTCACTCCATCCATGATTCAGCAATTTACACGTGACGATTCGGTAGAAAACATGATTATTTCGGGGTTAATGGATTCTGTAGGATTGTACTGCAAACCGACTGATATTCAGAAAAACATTGCTAAAAGCTGGATAGAGATATTAGGACCATCCTACAAAAATAAGTCATTTCAAAACCTGTCCATTGGACAACAGCGTATGGTATTGGTGGCCAGGGCAATTGTAAAACATCCGCCCCTGCTGATACTGGATGAACCAACTATTGAACTGGATGATGAAAACAGCAGTATTTTTATTGAAATGATCAATATACTGGCTTCTGAAAAAAAAATTGCCATTATTTATGTTTCACACCGTGACGAACCGGACTTGCGACCCGATAAGATATTCGAACTGATACCAACGGGAGATGGGCATACCGGAATAGTGAGAAAATAAAATTCTTCTTTACAAAATCTAATTACTAACAACATTAATACATTAGATCACAGTATAGAACACTAAATAAATTCATTCAAATATAAGAAATTCATTAACCACACTAGTACACATTAGAACACAATAGAGAGAATAAAAAAAATTCATTAAAATATAAGAATTTCATTAACCACACTTGTACACATTAGAACACAATAGAAAAGATAAAATAAATTCATTAAAACAGAAAAAATCTATTCACCACAAGATATCAGAACACAATTAAACAATAGAAATAATGCTTTTCAGCATTATTTCTATTGTTTTTCATCCTTAAAATACCAATAGGATATTGTGTTCTTTTCTTTTGTCTTGGTACTTTTGTCTTTGTTCTTTTGTCTTTGTTCTTTTGTCTAACTATTGTAGTTACAAATTTTTTGTTTGTTATATTAAGATTGAAGTAAGAACTTAATTTAAGAATAATTTCATGTCTTCATCCACACTTCCGATAGGTGCTATTCCGAAGTTATCGACCAGCACTTTAGCGACGTTAGGCGAAAGGAATGCAGGCAAGGTTGGTCCAAGATGAATATTCTTAACCCCTAATGAAAGCAGGGCTAACAGAACAATTACGGCTTTTTGCTCGTACCAAGCAATGTTGTAGGCAATCGGAAGTTCGTTGATATCATTCAGTTCAAAAACCTCTTTCAGTTTCAGGGCAATCATGACGAGTGAATAACTGTCGTTGCATTGTCCTGCGTCGAGTACCCGGGGAATTCCTCCTATATCTTCAAGGGGTAATTTGTTATACCTGTATTTGGCGCATCCGGCAGTTAGAATAACAGTATCCTTAGGCAAATTAGCAGCAAAATCTGTATAATAACTTCGACCTTTCATTCGTCCATCGCATCCTGCCATAACGAAGAACTTCCGGATAGCTCCCGATTTAACAGCTTCAACAATCTTATCTGCCAGGGCAAATACCTGAGCATGTGCAAATCCACCTACTATTTCACCTGTTTCAATTTCTGTAGGAGCTGCAAATGACCGTGCATGTTGGATCAATTCGGAGAAATCCTTGGCTTTGCCATTTTCAGCATCGGCAATGTGTTTAAAACCGGGGAAACCCGAAGCGCCGGTTGTATAAACACGGCCCGTATAGGTTGCCTCTTTTCGCGGTGGCACGATGCAGTTGGTGGTAAAGAGCACTACTCCGTTGAAAGTTTCGAAATCGGTAATCTGACTCCACCAGGCACCGCCATAATTGCCTACGAAATGTGAGTATTTTTTAAATGCCGGATAGTAATTGGCCGGGAGCATTTCACTGTGGGTGTACACGTCAACACCGGTGCCTTCGGTTTGTTTCAGAAGTTCTTCCATATCTTTCAGGTCGTGACCGCTGATCAGAATACCCGGATTGGTGCGGACTCCCAGATTGACTTTTGTTATTTCAGGATTTCCGTAGGAAGTTGTATTGGCTTTGTCTAGCAGTGCCATTACCTGCACACCGAATTTACCGGTTTCGAGTACTAAAGCAGTCAACTCATCTGCCGAAAGGTTGTCGTCAGTGGTGGCAACCAATGCTTTTTGGATAAAGACATGTATACTACTATCAAAATATCCGAGGTTGGAGGCATGCTCCAAATAAGCTGCCATCCCTTTCAGACCATATATCACTAATTCCCGTAAAGAACGAATGTCTTCATTTTCTGTAGACTTCACTCCTACGTGTTGTGCAATTTCTTCCATTTCAGGGGCGGTAATAGCTGACCAGCTGAGGAATTCTGTTTGTGGAAGTACAATATTGTTTTCGAATAATGTTGCTTTGAGTTGAGTCCGGAGTTTAAGACCTTCACGGATTCGTAACACAAAGCGGGAATGGTCGAAATTCGCATTTGTAATGGTCATAAACAGACTTTCTGTTACAAACTGATTAGCAGTCTCATTTTCGATATTTAATTCACGTAAAGCCTTTATATAATGCGACAGCCCTTTTATCTGGTAGATAAGTAAATCCTGTAAAGCTGATACTTCGGGAGTTTTTCCACAAACTCCCTTAACCTCGCACCCCAGACCTTTGGATGCTTCCTGACATTGATAACAAAACATGTTCATATTTTTTAGTTGATTAGTTGATGTGTTGATGTGATGATGTATTGATGTGATGATGTGATGATGTGTTGATGTGTTGATGTGATGATGTGATGATGTGATGATGTGATGATGTGTAGACGTGATGATATGTTAATTATTTGATCTTCATAAATTGTAAATTGTAAATGAATAAATTGTAAATGAGTTAATGAATAAATTGTAAATTCTTTACATCCATTCTTCCTTCATGAC